>MDTE01065613.1_pt1 | contig 18652 bp, 13 predicted proteins | sample 811231 | NCBI WGS metagenome assembly MDTE01 (sample SAMN05326651, study PRJNA326480) | marine metagenome | isolation source: seawater | place: Indian Ocean: Red Sea | collected 2010 | reverse complement strand
GTCGCGCCCGCCGCGCCGGCGGCGCCGAAGTTGGCCTGGATGACCAGGTCGTCGATGAAGTAGTCCCGTTTCAGGGTCGCATACGCCCGCTCGGTCCGGCCATTGGTCGTCAGGGTCCAGACCAGCTCCTTGTCACCGAAGTCGGCGGGCACCCGCACCCGGAACACGAATCGGTTCCGACGCGGGAGGAAGTGGGTCGGTTGACCCTGATCCGGTCCGCCCGGCTCGATGATGTTGTCTGGCCCTACCGGGACGTCGATCATTTCTTCCCAGTTCCGGTTCATGTACCCGAACACCAGGTTGAAGGAGCCGTCGTCGTTCTGCTCCCAGCCTTCGTAGGCCGGGGCGATGTTCTGCCCCCTGGTGAAGGACTGCTGGGCATCCGACTCCGACGCCAAGCCTAGGAGGAGGGCCAGAACGAGGACGGCAACGCCGACACGTGGGGACGAGCCGCTCATGGCTGTTCTCCTACTGGCCGCTGCCCGCGTTCAGTTCCGGCGACGAGGTGTCGCAGGTCAGGCATCCCAGGTCGGCGGAGCCGTCGGCCCGCTCGATGCGCTCTCGCCGAGCGACCTCGGCGGCGAACTCCTCGTCGTCCATGTAGATCGCCTGCAGCAGGTTGATGAACATGTTGTCCACCGACCGGTGCCCTGCGCCCGACCAGTTGCGCGGATCCGGCACGTTCGGATTCGTCAGCGTGTTGTTGAAGTAACCGGTCAGGTGCAGGATGGTGCCCTTGGGCAGCAGTGGTGCCGAGTCGTCGGCATACTTGTAGACCCGCACCCAGTTGTGGTCATACCCGGAGCAGTTGAGCGTCTGGGTCGTATCGCCCCAGACCGCCTCCAGGCACATCCGCACACCCGGCGCGTGCATGTGGGGTTCGTAGACGCTGAGCTTGGTGTTCTCTGGCAGCGTGAAGTAGGCGTCCATCCGCTGGTTGGCCTCGTTTCCGCGGATGTCGATGTCCGGTCCGTTGCCGAAGAAGAGCAGCTCTACCTCCTTGGTCGGCTCGTAGCCCTTCGGGTGGAACTTGAAGCCGACGTCGAGCCGCGCCTTGGTGTCGGTGCCGTTCGAGTGGAGATGGGTCGACGGGAAGATCAGCTGCGACCCCGCCCGCAGCAGAATGCCAGCCTCCTCGTCGAAGACGTCGGCATTGCGGCCCACCTCATGCACCGGCCACGTGTACGCCGTCTCCTGTTCTTGGCCGGGGACCATGGTACTGAGCGCCGAGTGGTGCACCACGAACAGGCCGCCGACGGTGTCGGACCGGACGCCCCGCTCGAGATCGTTCCGCTCCTTGTATTCGATCGCCGCGACGTAGCGGTCCTCGTTCAGCCCGGCGTCGACGGCACCGAGCATGCCCCACCAGTCGGGGGCCTCGCCGGCCACCTCGACCTCGGGTGACGACACGACCAGGTCAGGCGTTCCGATCTCCCATTCGTCGACATCGATAAACGGGGGCGGGGTCGGCATGTCAGCCGGATTGCCCTGCGGCGCGCCGTTGTCGACCCACGTGGCGATGAGCTGAATCTCCTCGTCGCTCAGTGACCAGTCGTCCTTGAAGTCCTGGATGCCGATCTCCTTCTCGATGTACCAGGGCGGCATCACGCCCATCCGGTTCCGGAGACCGGTCCGCTGCTTGATCGACCGGGCCCAGGGCCGGACCTCGTCGTAGGTGATGAGCGACATCGGCGCCAGCGAGTCTGGCCGGTGGCATTTCTGGCAGCTACGCTGGAAGATCGGGGCGATGTCCTTGCTGAAGGTCACCTCGTCGTGCGCGTTCTGTGCGGCACCGGGCTGGGGCAGTCCGGTCGCGGCCAGCGCAACGGCGGCGGCGGTGATCAGGCGCTTCGTCATGTCGCTCTCCCTCGTAAACCATTCCAAAGTCCGATCTTAGTGCTGGCCGGGTCAACCTGCAACCCACGCCGGCCAACGGTATAGTAGCGACGCCGATGTTCGTTCTCCGGTGGGGTTTGACGGTGCTCTGCGGCACCTGGTTCACGCTGCTTCCGGCGCTGGTGTCCGGCCAGCCGCTCACCGGCCAGCTGCGGGGACTCGTGGTCGACTGGAACGGCGATCCGGTGGCCGGCGCGAGTGTCACGCTGAGGGGATCCACCCTCCTCGTCGAGCAGCTCGACACGGTGTCGGACGACGAGGGGCGATTTCGGTTCGCCCTCCTCGATCCGGGCGTGTACAACGTCCGCGGCGAACTGGCCCGTTTCGGGACGGTGCAGCAGCGGGGGCTCGCCGTCGCGGTGGGCGGCGTGAGGGAGGTGGTGCTCGAACTTCGCGCGGAGCTGGACGAGCAGGTGGTCGTGTCGGCGCCACCGCCGAGTCTCGACCGGGTGTCGACCCGGACCTCCACGAGCTATCCCCGGCTGATCATGGAGCAGCTGCCGGCGCGGACGGTCGGCACGCTGCTCAACTACACCCCTGGCGTGACCGGCGACAGCGCCCGCGGCTCGACGGTGCGGGCGAATGCTTGGCAGGCGGACGCGGTCGACATCTCCGACCCGACGGTCGGCACGCGTCTGGTCAGTTTCAACTACGACGCGATCGAGGAGGTCCAGATTCAGACGGGCGGCCACCCGGCCGAGATCGGCCAGGTCGCCGGAGCCCTGGTGAACGTGGTGACGAAGTCCGGGGGCAACGAGCTCTCCGGACAGGGCAATTTCTACTATCAGGACGACACCTTTTCGATGCGGAACGGCCGGAGCATCACGGACCGGTTTCCGGGACTGACGTCGGCACGACTCCTCCGTCGCATCGACACCCAGGGCCAGCTCGGCGGACCGGTCGTGCGCAACCGCGTCTGGTTCTTCGGGGCGGTCCGCTATCTCGACGCGGACGACGAGGTGGTCGGCTTCAGTGATGCCGGCGGGAGGCCTGTGCCGACCAACCGCCGCGAGGACTTCGGCTTCGGGAAGCTCACCGCACAGCTGACCGTCGACCACAAGCTGGTGCTGGGCGTCACGCGGAACGCGCTCACCCTCGACAACCGCGGCGCCGGCGCGCTGGTACCGCCCGAGAGCACCAGAGATCAGCGTGGCGTCGACTGGGTCCCGACCGCCGAGTGGACGGGCGCGCTCGGTTCCACGAGCGTCGCCCACGTCCGCTACACCGTGGTGGACGACTTTTTCGACCTGGTGCCGAAGAACGACGAGCCGGCGTGCCTCAACCTCGACACCGGCATCCTCGGGTGTTCAGGCGGGTTCGCCGACCTGAACGAGCGGCTCCGACGCCAGCTCTCGGGATCCGTGTCTCGCCTGTTCGACCGCCGCGGCCTGCATGACGTCAAGGTGGGCGTCCAGATCGAGGCATCCGAGAGTCGTCGCGACGTCAACGTGAATCAGGGGCTCTATCGCTACACGCTGTCGGACGGCCTCGGCGGCGAGACACCGTATCTGGTGGAGACCTACCGTGACCCCGCGACAGTGGAGGGTGTCAACCGGGTCAGCGTGTTTGCCCAGGACAGCTGGACGACCTCGACCGGCCTCACGCTGAATCTGGGGCTCCGCCTCGAACGAACGACCGGTGGGTTCCCGCGTCAACCGGGGCCGGACGGCGGGCTGGTAAGAGCGCAGGCCGGCATCGTGAGCACCACCGACCTGTCGCCTCGGCTCGGACTGGCCTACGCCCTGGGCGGGTCCGGGCGACACGTGCTCCGGGCCAGCTACTCGCGCTATGTCGACACGCTGCTCACCCAGCACTTCTCCGGCGTCAACCCGAACGCCATCTCGGGCGCCGAGCATGCGGCCTGCGCCGGTCCCCTCGACGATCTGTGCGTGCCGGGCGACGGCGAGTTCTCGAGCGCGGTCCTTCGCGAGTTCGGGCCGGGGAACACCGAGCTCGCCTCGGGACTCGGCCTGGCGAAGGCGGACGAATATGTCGTGGGGTTCGAATCGGCCGTGGGGGCGCGGTCAACCCTCAGCGCGACCTATGTCGACAAGCGGGAGTTCGATCTCATCGAAGATGTGGAGCGTCGCCGATTCGTCCCTCGCGTCGCGCACGATCTCGGCGACACCGAGGTCGACGAGTTCGGCATGGTCGTGTCGAGCGACGCCGGCCAGACCCTGACCATCTTCGACCCGGACCTCGACTCGCCGTCGAGTCTGCTCATCACCAACCCGGACCTGGCGCGCCGACGGTATCGCGGGCTGGAGCTATCGGCCGAGCGTCGGTTCGCCGAGCGCTGGTGGCTCCGCGGATCGTTCGTGGTGTCACGGTCGGAAGGGCTGGTTGGCACGTCGTTCGCCGAGACCACCTCGATCTCCGAGCTCTTCGACTCGCCGAATTCCCTCATCAACGCCGACGGGCGTCTGGCGCTCGATCGTCGCTATCAGCTGAAGCTGCTGGGCACGTGGCGGACGTTCTGGGGCATCACGATCTCGCCCTACTACCGCTGGCTGTCGGGCCGGCCCTATCAGCGGACGGTGCAGCTCACCGAGTATGACGCTGACGGTGACGGGGCGAACGACACCCTGCTCGATGGCGGGGCAGTGCTGGTCAACGCCGAGACCCGGGGGATCCGGAGTCTGGGCGATCTGCACCTGGTGGACGTCCGGCTCGAGAAAGCGTTCGCCGCCCCTGGCGGGCGGATCGGGTTGGTGGTCGATACGTTCAACCTGTTCAACCGAGCCACGGTGACCAGCCGACGCACCCGCACCGCGGGCGGTTCCAGGTTCGGAGACCCGCTCGCATTCGTCCCGCCGCGACAGATGCGCGTGGCGGCGCGCTACTACTGGTAGCGTCCGCTCAGGCCAGCGTGTCGAGATACTCGAGGAACGGGCGCCCCTTGTAGGATTCGTAGGCTTCGATCGGCGTCGTCGTCAGGTCGGTGAAGAAGTGATCGAGCTGTGTCACGCGTTCGTGGGCCAGCGGCGTTGGGCAGAAACACATCTCGCTCCACATCACGAGGCCGTCGTCGGTTACCACCGCGTGTCCGAAGGCGCGGACCATCTCCTCGCCGTCAGGCGGCTGGGCCGCCAGCGAGCCGTCATCCAGCCGTTGCCGGAGCGAGGCGGCCTGGTCTTCCTTGAACCGAGCAGTCACCTTGTAGATGGCCATGAGCCCTCCCTGGTCAGGGTCGCCGAGATCAGCGCGAGAGCAGATACGTCATCTTGATCGCCAGCTGCCGGTTCTGCACCCACGGTACCCGACCGAAGTGGCGCAGCGCCGGATCCAGACCGAACAGGTCGTCCTGCCGGAGCTCGTCATAGGCGATGTAGATGTCGCTGCCAGGCTTGTAGATCCAGTTGAAGCGGACGCTCGTGCTGAGGGTATCGATGGTCGAGTTGTACTGAGTAAGCGTGCGGAGCGTGACTTCCGGTGAGAGGGCGAAGTCGAACTGCATCGAGGCGAGGTCGGCGACGAACGCGCCGCCAGGCAGATCCACGTCGCTGCGGTTGAATCGTCCCTGCACGGCGAGGCGGCTGGTTGCGCGAAGGGTTACCCCACCGCTCCAGTCGGTGCGCGTGCCGCCAAAGAATCCCTGCGGCGCGTAGCTCAGGTTGGCCGAGAGACGCCGCGAGGGGTCGCTGCGGTAACGCACGCTCGGGTTCCAGAAGCGGTAGGTGCCGACGGGGATCGTCACGTCGCGGGTGATGAAGAACGGCACGTCGAGCTGCTCGAACTCGCGGTTGGCGATGAACGTCAGGTTCGAACCGTCTTCGAACTGGAACCCGATCATGTGATGCACGCGGCGGCTCAGCAGCCGATTGTTCTGGTCGGTCGTGTACTCGATGTTCATCATCGGGTCCATCGACCGGATGCTCCACTTCTCGGGACGGGGGTTCCACTGTCCGTGCATCTTCGATCGCCGGATCCCGATGCGGGGTACGAACCCCACCTCGGGATTGAAGTTGTCCTGCAGGTCGGTGTACTCGGTGTAGATCCGCCAGCCCGGACTTAGCCAGGTGGCGTTGAAGTGCGCGGCGCCGTCGTCACTCGAGATGCCCGGGGTCTCGGTCTTGGCCACGAAGCCGGTGACGGTGAAGAAGTCGTGGGGCGTCAGCGAGGTATCGATGCCGAACGTCCGGTTGTAGTGGGCGTCGCCCACGGCCTCCTTGTTGACGATGATGCCGCCGATCTTCGAGCGGGCGAAGATGTCCCGGCTGTAGCGCGCCACGAAGAAGTTCTCGCCCGGACGAGTACCCACTTCCTGGGTCTGGATGTTCATGACCGCAACGTTGTGGCGGTCGACCTTGCCGGTGAGCCGGGCGCCGCTGACGATCGGGATCGGCTGTCCGTTGGCCAGTCCGATGCGCCGGGTGAAGAACAGATCAGCCAGCCGGCTGATCCCCTGGTTCTTCACGCTGAACATACCGGCGTTCTCGAGGAAAAAGTCACGCTTCTCGGGGAAGAACAGCGGGAACCGCGTCAGGTTGACCTGCTGCTCGTCTACTTCGACCTGGGCAAAGTCGGTGTTCAGCGTGACGTCCAGATTCAGGCCTGACGCCACGCCATACTTCACGTCGAGCCCGACGTCGTTGAATCCGGATCCGTCGAGACGCGACGCCGTCGACCGGTCCTGCCGCCCGCCGGCCAGCACGTAGGGGGTGACGCGCAGGTCAAGGCCGCGGTCGAGGCCCCCGAGGCCGGTCATTGTGCCCGCCTGGCTGACCCGGGTCAGGCCGTAGCCTTTCTCGATCGGCGCCCAGAACACCTGCTCGTTCTTCCGGCGGATGTTCCGCATGAAGTTGACGCCCCACTCCTGCTCGTCCGCGTTGGGGAAGCGCAACGTCACCATCGGGATGGCGATCTCCGCGACCCAGCCGTCGGGCGTCCGACGTGCGGCCACGTCCCACACGCCGTCCCAGTTCAGGTTGATGTTCGAACTCGTCGAGCTGAACGCCCGGTAGCCCCCTTCGCCCTCTTCGGCCACCTGCTGCTCAAGCTTGGCGCCCAACGGGCTGGTCACGAACATGTAGCCGGAGCGCTTGTCGTTGAACGTATCCAGGATGAGCTGGAAGTTGTCCTCGTCCAGCAGTTGTTGCGAGTCGCGGCGCATCTCGGTCGCGATGACCGACTCCGGTCGCGAGTCGAACGCCTCCACACCGACGTAGAGCGCGCGGGCGTCATAGAGCAAACGGACGACCGTCCGCTCAGTTGCCGGATTGCCTTCCGCAGGTTCCTGCTGGATGAACTGCTCGATAACGGCGGCATTGGCCCATTCGTCCTGTTCGAGGACGCCGTCGAGACGGGGCGGTTGCGCAGTCAGGGTCGGGACAATGTTGTGGAGTTCGTCCGGTGTCCCGCTCGGCTCTTGCGCGGCGGCCGGGACGGCCAAGCCAACCAAGGTGACCAGCGCGAGGAGAAGCGGAGCCTTCACGACCTCTCATCTTATGCGGTGGCCGACGAGTGTCACGAAAGTGGCGGAATGTTAGCGAGGGAGAAAGGGACAGGTAGCACACACGGCGGCCGCCGTGGAGGCGGTCCGTCAATGGCAGTACGAAGCGACTCGACTCGACGACGTACCGGTGCCGACCCGCATGCATGTGACGGTCAACTTCACCCGCGGTTCGTAGGCGCTCCCGGCACAGGGTCGCGTCAGGCGACCATGGTGATGGCGCCGCCGATGATGGCGGCAATCGTCAGCAGGGCAGACAGTCTCTCGCTCGTGGTCATGGCCTTGGGTCCGTGATGTTCGGGACTGGGCCTTTAGACGCACCCACGGCCGTTTTGGTTCGCTCGAAGTGCCCGGGGGAACTCCTCGCTATGATCGGGGCGACCGAGGGAGTGGACCACCGACATGCTGTCACGCACCGAGTATCTGACGTTCAACCTGCCGGCCCGCATGGCATTCGAGAACATCACGCCGAGGATCGAGACGATCGTCCGGGAGAGCGGGGTGCAAGAGGGGCTGGTCCTCTGCAATGCCATGCACATCACCGCCTCGGTCTTCATCAATGACGACGAGCCGGGTCTGCACGACGACTACGCCCGCTGGCTTGAGGCACTGGCACCGTTCGACGCCTCTCCCGAGCGCTATGCGCACAACCGCACCGGTGAGGACAACGCCGACGCGCATCTGAAGCGGCAGGTGATGGGGCGCGAGGTCGTTGTCGCCATCACGGCGGGGCGACTCGACCTCGGTCCCTGGGAGCAGATCTTCTACGGCGAGTTCGACGGGCGGCGACCCAAGCGGGTCCTCGTCAAGGTCATCGGCGACTAGCGGCTCAGCCCGTGGTGGCCGCCGCCGCGATCCGGTTCAGGATGTGGTTCCATCCGCTGTCCATACCCTGCCGGTGATCATCGGGAATCAGACCGAAGGCGCTGAAGCGCATCGTGAGCGCGGTCCCGCCGTCCCGCTCCCCCAATCTGTATCTGGATGTTCGCGGTCGCGGCATAGGACATGAACATCGGCCCGCTGATCTCGAGCAGCGTGGGCCGTTTGATGGCCTGGACATGTTCCCAGTGGTGACCGTTGTCGTTGCCGAGATCGCGGAACCAGCGACCGCCCGGCCGCGGTTCGATCACCATCGGAAGCGGGGTGCCGTCTGGGGCCTCGTTGGCCGGTCCGATCTGCTCCAGTAGCGCTGCGTACGTCTGTTCGACGCTGGCCTCGACCTGGACCTCCTTGTCCACCCGGACGGTCAACTCCTCGACGGTTGGTAGTGTGAGTGTCATGACGGCTCCTTTCGTGGATGTTCCCTGCGTGTTGATTCGGCGCGCTCCTTGACGCGTTCGAGCTGCCGCTCGAAGTACCGGTCGAAGGTCCTCACCCAGGCGTGTAGCGGGCGCATCGCCTGGGCTTCCAGGCGGTAGAACCGCTGTCGCCCATCACGCCGACTCGTGACCAGTCCCACCGCGTGCAGTACTCGCAGATGCTTCGACACCGACGGCTGCTCGAGGTCGGTCTGGTCCACCAGCGCGCCCACCGCGAGTTCGCCGTGAGCCAGGCAGTCGAGCAACGCGCGCCGGCTCGGTTCGGCGACGGCATTGAAGACGTCGGAGGTGGTTGCGGCTCGCGCCATGGAGTCAATATATGCCTAGATTGGAATATGTAAACCCAGACGCTACGAGCCCGGACCCGGGGTGGCTCAGGACGGCAGCGACAGGAAGGGTGGATCCTGTGGAGGCTAGCGGAACCGCTGGGCGTCGGTCGCGGCGTAGTTGGCCATGGCTCGATTCAGATCGACCGTTGCTTCGAGCGCGGACACCACCGCATCGAGTCGGGCGCCCGGAATCGCGCAGGTGAGTTCTTCGGGCGCCATGCCGGTGCGAGCGCGGCTCAACGCACAGCCCACGCTCGCGGCGACGGCATTCTGTTCCTTGGCCATGGCCACGATGTGGCATTGCGGCTTGCCCTCGAACTGCACGCCGGGCACGGCATCACTGAGCGTCATCAGTCCGAGTCCGGTCACGCGCAAGAGTACGACGTCGGGGAGGGCCGTGGCGTCGGCCAGGGGGCCATACACCACCGACCCGGGGCGCTCGGCCACGACCGGCAGCGCAACGACCGCCGGTTCGTCGACCCAGCCGGACTCCAGCACGGCGCCCACGTCATCGGTCGCCGCCGCTTCCTCGAGGGTCAGGAAGCCGTGTGTGTAGCTGCCGACGCTGCAGTTGGCGTGGTCGGCCTTGGTGGTGGCGAACGTCTCGCTCGACGCATGCATCCAGAAGACGCAGCCCGCCGGTACTTGACCGGTCCGCCCGTGATCGTTCGGCTCCGGATAGGCCACCTCACGTCGCGAAGGCCCCGGGGCCTCCGCGGTGTGGAAGGTGATGGCAATGGGTGGGGCGACCGGGCGCAGAGTTGCGACCAGCCGCTCGCTCAGAGAGCGGACGTCCGACGGACCAGTCACTAGTAGTCGTCCGCCGACAGCGACGCCTTGATGAGCTCGTTGTCGTTGCGATGGAACACGTGGCCGTTGGCGTAGGCCGGATGGGTCCAGTTGATCGGCCGCTGGCCGAACCGCCTGGCGCCGAACGCCGCATCGCCCGTCGGTTCGATCAGCTTGGTCCGCGCTTGCTCCACGTATCCGTCCGGCGTGAACTGCGCGCTGATCAGGAACCCATCGTCGTTGTTGACCAGATAGCGGTCGCCCTGCTTGACCATGAACGCGGTGCCCCACCGCGCCTGGGCCACCATCTGGTCGCTCATCCACAGCCGTTCGCCGTTGGTCGCGTCGAGACCGCGCAACTCCCCGTAGCTGCCCACCCCGTAGATGTAGTCACCCTCGATCAGGGGCGTGGTGATCAACGCATGCAGGCCGTCGGTCTCCTCCGGCATCTCGCTGCGGCTTTGTCCTCTCCACAGCAGCTCGGCGTCGGGCCGGTCCTGGTCGAGCCGCATCATGAGCGAGCCGCGGTAGAACTGCGTGACCAGCAGGTAGCTCCCGCTGTGCACCGGAGTCGCGACTGACATGCCCGAACCGGCTTCCCATTCCTCTTCCCAGTAGAGCTCCCCGTTCTCGGGATTGAGCGAGACCAGCGCGGCCGCGTGCCAGACGATGAGCTGACGCGCGCCACCCGCCTCGATGATGATCGGCTGGCCGTAGCCCATCTCGCCCTCGACGTCGAGCGACCGCCACACTTCATCGCCCGTGTGTTTGTTCCAGGCGACGACCAGGCCTCCGGGCTCGCCACCCACCACGTTGATCACCCGGTCGCCGTCGACGATCGGCGAACTGGCGACGCCCCAGGTCGGGATGAAGCTGTCGTAGTCCTCGATGTAGTGCTTTTCCCACTGGACCTCACCGGTCGCAGCATCGAGACAGTAGAAGTCGCCGGCGGCGCCAACCACGTAGACCCGGTCGTCGTCGACCGTCGGCGTGGCCCGAGGACCGATCGCGTAGGACGCCATCAGCATCCGATAGGAGGTCGGCCACTCCCGGGTCCAGAGCACCTCGCCGGTGTCCTCGTCGAGCGCCATCGCCCGCTCGGTACCGTCCATCGTCCGAGACTCGGGATCCTCGACCCAGTCGGTGATGAAGACCCGGCCGTCGGCTACCGCGGGACCCGAGTATCCCGAGCTGACCGGCACACGCCACTTCACGTTCAGCGTGTCGGGCACGCCCTCGACGATGCCGGTCTCGCTCCACACGCCGTGGCGACCGGCGCCGCGCCACTCGGGCCAGTCGTTCGCCAGCAGTGGCGTGGACAACAGCGTCGCCGCGGCCACGATCAGGCCGGCTTGGCGCAGCCGAATGCTTCCAAACAGGTTCATTCCTCATCCTCCCCTTGAGCGAACACGCAAGTCTATACTGTTCCGTCGTCCATGCGTCCTTGCCGGCTTGTGCGGCTGACTACAGCCGCCGCAGTCTTCTGGCTCGCCGCCCCGGCGTCGGCCCAGCCCGTCTCTTCAGGCCCCGCTACCCTTCGCGGTCCCGCGCCGCCAGTGGCGCCGGCGGTTGTGAATCGCGACGCCGAGGGGCGCGCCACCGTACGCGCCACGCGACTCGAGTCGCCGCTCGAGCTCGACGGCCGTCTCGACGAGTCCGTCTACGACGAGGTGGCGTTCATCACCGATTTCATCCAGCAGCTTCCGGATGAAGGATCGCCCGGGAGCCAGCGGACCGAAGCCTGGGTGCTGTATGACGACACCAGCATCTACATCGCGGCTCGCTGCTATGACGATGCCCCGCGCAGCGAGTGGGTCGCGAACGAGATGCGGCGGGATGTCTTTCAGCTCCGCCAGAACGACTCGTTCTCGGTGATGCTGGATACCTTCTACGACCGTCGCAACGGGCTCGCGTTCCTGGTCACACCAATTGGGGGTTTCTCCGACTTCGCGATCTCCGACGAAGGCGGGCGGGTCAACAGCGACTGGAACACCATCTGGGACTCGCGCACCGGTCGGTTCGACGGTGGCTGGACGGTCGAGATCGAGATCCCGTTCAAATCGCTCCGCTATCGTCCCGTCCTTGACCAGGTATGGGGGCTGCAGCTTCGCCGCATCATCCGGCGTCGGACCGAGGCCTCCTACCTGACCGCCCTTCCCATCTCGGCCGCCCGCGGCAATAGCGTCATCGCCGGATTCTGGCGCATCTCGGACGCCGGATCGCTGGTCGGCGTCGAGCTCCCGCAGCAAAGTCGGAACGTCGAAATCAAGCCATATGGCATCGGGGGCGTCACCACCGACCTGGACGCCGCGCCAGTTCGTCGAAATGACCTCGACGGCGACGTCGGGCTCGACGTCAAGTACGGCATCACCCAGAACCTGACCGCCGACTTCACGGTGAACACCGATTTTGCCCAGGTCGAGGTCGACGAGCAGCAACTCGACCTGACGCGCTTCAGTCTCTTCTTTCCCGAGAAACGGGAGTTCTTTCTCGAGGCCCGGGGCAACTTCGATTTCGCGCGCGGCAGCACGTTCAACGGGGTGGGTGCGCCGACGATGTTCTTCAGCCGGCGTATCGGTCTCCAGGGCGGCTCGGTGGTGCCGATACTGGCGGGCGGTCGCGTCACCGGGAAGGTGGGCACCTTCGACGTCGGGGCGCTCAACATCCAGACCGACGACGAGATGGTGTCCGGCGCCGAGAACACCAACTTCAGTGTGCTCCGGATCAAGCGGGACATCCTGCGGCGCAGCACCGTCGGTGGGATCGTCACCAATCGGTCCCGATCGCTGCGCGGCGACGGTTCCAGCCAGATCTTCGGTGTCGACGGCCGGTTCGCGTTCTTCGACGACGTGAACCTGGTTGGCTACCTGGCTCGGGCGAACGTGCCGGGGCGGAGTGGCCGCGACGCCAGCTACCTGGGCCAGTTCGCCTACACCGGGGACCGCTACGGGTTGGACGTGGGGCACCTGGTGGTCGAGGACAACTTCATTCCGGAGGTCGGGTTCGTGCGACGCGGCAACATCCGTCAGTCGTCGCTCTCGGCTCGCTTCAGCCCGCGTCCGCGCGGCATCGACTGGATCCGGCGGCTCAGTCTCTCAGGCGGCCTCGAGTACATCGAGGCGGCCGACATTGGCCAGCTCGAGACCCGAGAGCGTCAGGCGGAGCTCGAGATCCAGTTCGAGAACAGCGACGCCGTGTCCCTCGAGGTCACCGATCGGTACGAAGTACTCGACCGGCCGTTCCGGATCGTCCCCGAGGTGACGATCCCGGTGGGCGCCTACGGGTTCCGCGAGACTGAAGCCTCCTACGACTTCGGCCAGCAGCGGCCCATCTCAGGCTCGGTCTCGATCGCGACCGGGCAGTTCTGGAGCGGAGACAGGACCTCGTTCGAGGTCAGTCGAGGCCGGATCGAGGTGACGCCGCAGCTGTCGGTCGAGCCCAGCGTGTCGGTGAACTGGATTGACCTGCCGGAGGGCAGCTTCACCGCGACGCTCGGGCTGACCCGGGTGACCTACACGGTGTCGCCCAGGATGTTCTTCAGCGGCTTGCTGCAATACAACTCCGCCGCCGACACCTTCAGCACGAATGTTCGGTTGCGCTGGGAGTACTCGCCGGGCAGCGAGCTGTTCGTGGTGTACACCGAGAACCGCGATACCTATCCCTTCCTTCCCGATCGTGGGATCGACCTCCGCAACCGCGGCGTCGTCGTCAAGGGCACGCGACTGTTTCGTTTCTAAATGCTTCCATGGGCCCCGCCGCCCCACGGGGCGCGCTTTGCGCGCCCGTCGCAAGCAGCACATTCGTGCTTGCTCCACGCTAGTTCCAACGTTGGTTCGGATTCGACTCCTGGTCAAAACAAGGAGCTGGCGCCGCCGGTGGCGAGGGCGGGGAGCTTGGCCTGTCGGTAGAAGAGCGACGGGCCGAAAAACTTGAGCACGCTCCGCAGATCGTCCCACGCGCCGTTGTACCCCGAGTCGCAGTAGTCGAACGACCCGACCGCCAGCCGTCTGGCGTAGGTCGGCTCGATGCCATCACCATCACGATGCGCGTTGTAGCTGGTGTGGTTGACGATGCGCGGCCGGCGGGGGGCGATCACCTGGCTCTGCAAGAGCTCGAGGAACGCCTCCACCTGTTCGGTCGTGGAGACGAGAGGCGGGCTCCCCTGCGTGTCGGAGAAACTGAACTGCGAGGGAGGCCAGTATTCCGGTGCGGCGCCGCCGTAGACGCTCTGCACCCCGCTGTCCTCGACGATCTCGAACCAGCGAAGCATGTTGTTCACGGTCAACGTGCGGTAGCTGCTATCCAGTTGCAGGCCGAATGTGGCTGCATGGAACGGGGTGTAGATGCCGTAGCTGGTCACCGCGAAGAACGCCCGCAGGCGGGTGAGCGTTTCGGCGGTCCCGCTCGGAAACTGGACCGGTTCGCCGCCCACGAGGGCCAGCTCTCGTCCGAAACGTCCGCGGACGGCGTCCCGCGCCGATTGCACCGTGTTCACGAAGGCGTCGGCGTCTCGGATGAGGTGGGTGTTCCACATCCACACCGGGTAATAGGTCGTCTCGCCGCGCGTGATCGAGAAGTAGTTGACCCGATCGAACTGGGCGGCCAGCGTCAGCATGTCCGCGATGAACTGCTCCTGAACGTCCGTCCGGCCAAAGTTGATGATCGTCAGCCCGTTCTCGTCGTCGAGCGGCAGGTCGAGGCTCGGGTTGGCGGGGTTCACATGCTCGTACAGCCAGAAGAACCGGGTGAACGACGGGAGGCTGCGAAGGGCCAGATCGGTGGTGCCGTCGATGAACGGCTGGCCGGCGAGCGAGCTCACGGCCATCAGGTCGATGCCGGTGGCGTGCGTCTCGCGGAACTGTTCCCGGTTGGTCTCCACCGAGGTGGACCGGTAGAGCCCGCGTAGCGGCAGGCTCCGAGCCGGCGCCCAGCTCTCCTCGGTCACGGTGACGGTTTCCCCACAGACGGGCCGTGTGCCGTCGGTGGTGAACCAGGGGTAATAGGAGGCGGCCAGGAGCGGCCGGGGGTGGTCGACGGTCATTCCCTGCGTCTGATCCAGGAGTTGCCGTCCGAACTCGATCTCCCATTCGTCGATGCCATGCCGACCCCGGAGATCGACCCCGGCGTGATAGTCCGGAGATCCCCACCCGCTTCCGATCCGGGTGTCGGTGAGGTGGGCCCTGAAACCGGGTCCGACCACGCCCTGGCCTTCGCGTTGAAGACGCTGGAGAAACAGCGGTACGCGCTGGAGGTCGGGTGGCAGCAGGTTGGCCACGCTCGTCTCGAGTGACACGCCGGGGGCGCGGTTCAGCGGGTCGGTCACGTATTGCTGTCTGAACTGCTTGGCGCCCAGGGTGCCCTGCAGCTGCTGTACGAGCGTCTCGTGATACGACGCGAGCACGTGTCCGCGGTCAGGACCGCGCAACTGGGTTTGCGCCTGGGGCAGGAGCGGTCTGGCGGTCGCGGCGGCCGCGGCGGCGCCGAGGGTGCGAAGGAAGTTCCGGCGACTGCTTCTCATCGTGACGGGCTCACCCTATCAGGTTCGACGGGGTTGCGCCTCACCCGAGCGACGGGCGTTGTCCGAGGGGGTTTCGCCAGCGGCTGCGAGCCACTAGGATAGGTTCGCATCCGATTGATCCAGGCCCCGTCTCCCTCGCAGTCAGGAAGGTTCGTCATGACACCAGCGCCCCGTTTTGCCCCCTTCGCCGCGATGATGCTCGCCGCCGCCGGACTGGTCGGGGCGCAGCCGGTCAACGACCTGCCCAATCCGTACACGACCTATCAGGGCTTCTACACGTTGCCCGAGGGCCGGACCTGGGGCGCAACCAGCGCGGTTGACATCGATCCGGATGGCACCTCCATCTGGGTGGGCGAGCGATGTGGACAGAACAGCTGTGCGGGGTCGGACCTCGACCCGATGCTGAAGTTCGACGCCGAGGGCAACCTCGTGACGAGCTTCGGCGCCGGCATGCTGCTCTTTCCCCATGGCATTCACGTCGACGGCGACGGCAATGTCTGGATCACCGACGCGCGGGGGCCACGTGAGGATGCGCCCGAGACCGCCGGCCTCGGCCACCGGGTCATCAAGTTCAGTCCCACCGGAGAGGTGTTGCTGGAGCTGGGCGAGGCGGGAGTCGCGGGCGATGGCACCGACCATCTCCTGAACGAGCCGTGTGACGTGGTGACGGCGCCGGATGGGTCCATCTTCGTCGCCGACGGGCACAGCGGCCAGGGTCGCAATGCCGGGCCCGACACCGTCGCCCGGATCGTGAAGTACGACGCGGACGGAAACTACCTCATGCACTGGGGCGGCCTCGGCTCCGAGCCGGGCCAGTTCCGCACGCCCCACGGACTGGCCTTCGACTCGCAAGGGCGGTTGTTCGTGGCGGACCGTGGCAATGTCCGGATCCAGATCTTCGACCAGGAGGGCAACTTCCAGGAGGAGTGGCCACAGTTCAGCCGGTTGAGCGGCATCTACATCACTGCCGATGACACCCTCTACGGCACCGATTCGGAGTCCAACGACGGTTCGAACCCCGGCTGGCGTCGCGGAATCCGGATCGGCAGCGCGTCGACGGGCGAGGTGACCTACTTCATTCCCGATCCGGTCGGGGACGGTGGGACCAGCGCGGCCGAAGGGGTGGCCGTCGACGCCAACGGCAACATCTTCGGCGCCGAGGTCGGCCCCCGGCAGCTCGTTCGCTACACACAGTGACTACTCGCGCTTCCTCGTTCGTCTCGGTCAGGGTCGTCATCGGACTCTGTCTGACGGCGTGGTCGGTGACCACGATCGTGGCCAACGACTGGCCGCAGTGGCGAGGTCCCACCCGTCACGGAATCTGGACCGAGACTGGCATCCTCGACCGCTTTCCCGACGGTGGACTGACGGCCTCGTGGCGGGCGCCGGTGCGCGGCGGGTTCGCCGGCCCGGTGGTCGCCGACGGCCGGGTCTTCGTACTCGACTACCAGGAGAATCCGGGCAGCCGAACCATGGACGGCATGGAGCGGCTCCTGGCGCTCGACGAGCAGACGGGTGGCGTGCTCTGGACCCGCGACTGGCCCGCGACCTATCGCAACCTGCATCCCACCTTCGCGACTGGCCCACGGGCGACCCCCAGCGTCGATGGTGATCAGATCTACGTTGTTGGCGCCGCCGGCATGATCCTCGCGCTGGAGACCGCCACCGGTGAGCCGGTGTGGCAGGTGGACACGACCGCCGAGTACGGCATCACGGTGCCGGTCTACGGTGTGAGCGGCGCGCCGCTGGTCGACGGGTCGCTCGTCATCGTGCTGATGGGCGCCGAACCGGACGCGCTCGTCGTCGCGTTCGACAAGGCGACGGGCGAAGAAGCCTGGCGCGCGTTGCCAACCGTGTCCGAGGCGGGCTACGCCGCGCCGGTGATCTATGAAGGCGGGGGGGTGCGCCAGTTGATCGTGTGGCACCCGCGCGGGGTCAGTTCACTCGACCCCCTGACCGGAGAGCTCCGCTGGCAGCACGACTGGGAGATCTCCAACGCGCTGACCGTGGCGAGTCCGGTCGTCGCGGGACCGTATCTGGTGTTGACCCATTTCCGGCTCGGGTCGCTGATGCTCCGGCTCGACCAGGACCGGCCGGGGGCCGACGAACTGTGGCGCGGGACGAGCCGGAGTGAGCTTCCGGGCGAGACCGATGGTCTCCACGCGCTCATCACCACGCCCGTGATCATCGGCGACTATCTGTACGGGGTCGGCAGCTACGGCGAGCTCCGTTGCCTGGACGCCCGTACCGGAGAACGCGTGTGGGAGACCGACGCGGCCGTCGTGCAGGAACGCTGGGGTACGGCGATGCTCGTGGCGCACGCGCCGACCGGCCGGGTCTTCATCTATAACGAGATGGGCGAGCTGATCCTGGCCGAGCTCTCACCCGAGGGCTACACCGAGATCGACCGTGTGGCGCTGATCACGCCGACCACTCGCACCCGGGGCGGCGCCAGCGGTCGGTGGGGCGATCGCCCGGTGTCCTGGGCGCATCCGGCGTTCGCCAATCGGCACGTCATCGTGCGCAACGACGAGGAGATTGTCAGGTTGTCGCTGGCCGCGGCCGACTACTAGCAGCCCGTGGTAAAGGCCCCGCTGCATTCGAACGGCGCTGAATCACGCGTGAACGGCGTTGCTCCTCGGTCGAAAATGGCCGATTTGCTCCCTTGTCGCGCATTGTCACGCGCGCCCAGCGCCGTTCTCGGTGCGACGGGGGGGGCACCACGGACTGCTAGATACGGCTTGCCGCACTTGGGGTGGCGTTCGACTGGTCGGCCACCGAGGTGACCCACTTCCCGTCGCGGATCTTGTTCTCGAGATCGAGCTTCTGCAGACCGGCGCCGTCCGAGCCTTCCTGATACTCGCCCAGCAGGTCGGGGCGTTCGGTTTCCAGATAGTGCTGCAACTCGGTGCGCTTGTCGACCTTCCGGCTGGCGCCAAAGATCGAGGCCCACGCGAACCGTCCGAGCACGTCGATGTTGGCCAAGACGTCCTTGGTTAGCTGCCACAGTTTGAGCTGTCGGATGTAGAACCCGAGATAGGTCAGGAACCGCAGCCGCGGCAGGTACATGTTCGGGAACTTCTTGAACCGGATCGATGAGCCGAAGTGCTTGTCGAAGTCGCGCCAGTCCTTCGAGACCAGCTCATAGTCTTCGCTGTCACCGGCGGCCGCCCGGTTGTACACCTCGGTCCCAGGCCACGGCACCATGATGCCGATGACGACCAGGTCTGCCGCTGGTCCGGACAGGCGCTGGTGGCGGCCGCGCTCGCCGACGTATAGGTTCGTCCCAAAGCCCAAAGCCCAAAGCCCAAAGCCCAAAGCCCAAAGCCCAAAGCCCAAAGCCGAGGGC
>MDTE01058805.1_pt1 | contig 18654 bp, 18 predicted proteins | sample 811231 | NCBI WGS metagenome assembly MDTE01 (sample SAMN05326651, study PRJNA326480) | marine metagenome | isolation source: seawater | place: Indian Ocean: Red Sea | collected 2010 | reverse complement strand
TATGAAGCATAACGTCTAAGACTCCTTTTGATTTTGCATAAGCAATCATTTTGACTAAATTTTTATTATAAAATGACTCACCAAAATTATTTAAATTTATTGCTTTAAGTCCTTTTGGTGCTCCCTCATCAATTATTTTCTTAAAAGTATCAAATTTCATCATTCTATTTTCCCACTTGCCTAACTCAACACGATGAGTTCGAGGACACATTGGACATGCCAAATTACAATATGATGTAACTTCAATATCTAGATGAAGTGGAAACTCTGTTTTTATATGTTGAACAGCTGTATCTCTCCATAGTTTTCTGTATTCTTTGTATTCTGGTAAATTTCTATAACTTGCACTAACATTTTTTTTTACAACATTATAATGAGCATATAGTTGATTTAGCTCATCATCATTTTCTTCATTATAGTTATCTGCAAATTTTGTTTGATCTTTCATTTTTTTTCTTCAATTAGCTTTTATAACATTTAAAGCATTGTCCACAAGGTAAATTTAATTATTAGGTTGATATATCATAACTAACTAATTTTTTATTTTCTAATTTATAAACAAAATCAAAATTTTTAGTTAATTGTTCTGAATGTGTTATGAAAATAATAGTTATGTCCTTCAGGTTAGATAATTTTTTAATTATTTCATTTTCTGTTTTTTTATCTAATGAGTTTGTAGATTCGTCAAAAATTAGAAGCTTTCTACCACTATAAAGTGCTCTGGCTATTCCAATTTTTTGTCTTTGGCCTCCTGAAACATTTCCACCAAATTCACCAACTGAAAATAATTCTTTTTCTTTTTTTCCATTAATTAAATTTTCAAGTTCAACAAATTTTATTATTTCCTTAAATTTGATATCATCGATTGCTTCATCATCGGATTTAAATGTAATATTATTTCGGATTGATGAATTAAATAAATAAACTCTTTGAGATGTATAGGCAATATTTTGGATCCATTTATTAACTCTGCTAGATTCTAACAAATTATTATCTATATATATTTCACCATTAGTCGGTTTTTTTAATCCTGAAAGTATGTCTATGAATGTACTTTTTCCAATTCCTGTTTCTCCAATAATGCCTAATTTAGTATTTTTTTTAATTTGGATATTTAAATTATCAAATAATTTTGGTGTTCCGCTATAATTAAAATTTATATTTTTTAAATTTACATGATCTTTAAAATTTATTTTTGAATTATCAGTAATATCTCTTTTTTTAAGTAAGCTATCAAATAATTCTTTGATTGTTTTTATAGGCTCAGATGCATATTTAATTTGTGTGAAATGGTAAATAATTCTGTTTAAAGATGGAATTGCTCTAAAAAGCGCAATCATTATGACTGCAATCAAACCTGCTGCTTTTTCTATATCAGAATTTGTGTACGAAATATAAAATAAGTATAACAATATAAATACAACCAATAAAAATTCTAAGATGGTTCTTGGTAAAGAGTTCCAAAAAGCAATCTTCCTGTTTGGTTCTAAATATTCATTATTACTTATTTTAAAATCATAAAAAATTTTTTTAAAGTCTCGAAAAATTATCAATTCTCTAGCCCCTTCTAATATATCTATTAAATTCTTATTTCTTTCATTGCCAGCGCTACCTTTTAGATAACTCCATTTAACAACTTTTTGCTTAATATATTTAAATAGTAAAAATGAAATGAATGAAAATATCAGTATAGTATAAAAAGAGGTGCCGCCAACACTAATCAAGAAAAAAATGGTAAGAGATATCAAAACGATAAACTCAACAACTAAATTTGACAAATTTGTTATTGAAGTTGCAACAAAACTACAACGTACCATTAAATGTTGCAAAACTTCTGATTTTGGTAAACTTAGTATATTTAAATTTGAGGAAGAAATTAGGTCTTGTAGTAACTTATTCACAATCTTTTTTTCATACACCACCTTTTGTTTTGAAAGGTAATAACTAAAACCAATATTTATTGAATATTTTATTGTATATATGAACAATAAAATAATAATTAAGAAATTTAAAAAGTTTTCTTTATTCTCAATTAAAAATTCCCTTATTGCGTATATATTTATTGATATCAAAAAATTATATACCTTATCTAAAATTTCATTATTAAAATAAGAGCTAACCACTGGTAACAATAAACCTAAACTCACCAATTCAATAAAAGAATTTAAGAGTATAAATATACTTAAAATAGAGAAATTTTTAATTTCTGAAATTTTTAAGATGAAAAAAAGATCTTTAATACTTTTTAACATATTTTATTTTTTTGCTTGCTTTGATTACTTTAATCGGTCAACTATACTCAGAAGAATTAATAGCTGAATAGATTCTACATGATTATAGATTTTAGAGTTTATCCAATAATGATTTTTACTTAATTTATTTAATTTGTTATTTTTTTTAAAGCCAGTTATAGAAAAATAATTTATTTTTTTTTTGTTACAATAACTTGCAGCCTTCAGCATATTTTTTGAATTACCAGATGCACTTAACAATATTATTAAATCACCTTTTTCGTAATGAAAACTCAGTGTTTTTTTTATCCAATTTTCAAACTTATAATCATTTGCAAAACATGTAATATGCGCTGAATTATCAAAAGACAGTGCTTTTATTCTTGATGAATTAGTAAGATCGGAGGCAACATGACTTGCAATTGCCGCTCCTGCACCATTTCCAAAAATAAGAACTTTATTATTTTTTTTTAATTTTTTTATAAGATTGTAAAATGAATTTATTTCACCAAAATTTATATCTTTTGTGAGTTTTACATAATCACTAAAATACTTTTTATAGAAAAACTTATTTTTATTCATAAATATAAATCCTTATAATTTAGTTTATATATTTTTTATAATGATTTTTACAAAAATTTAATATTTCATTACTAGTATTTTGTTTTATCAAATACTCTTTAGGTAATTGAGATTTGTAGTAAATATCATAAAATTTCTTTGAATTAGAAATTTTTTTTCCTTTAAAATAAACATTTTTGTTTAAAATAAAATCATCTCTTTTATTGAAGAGATTATTCATTTTATAATGGGCCGGTATGTGGCCAATAGGAAACATGTTTACATAAACTGTATGATTATAAAATGATAACATGTTAGCTCCTCCCAATGTTGAAATTATAAAATTTGAATTTATCATAGAATAAATTTCTAATAATCTTTTACTCACTGAGAATTTTTCAGCATAAATTAAACTATCATTATCTTTAAATCTTAAAGCTAAATTTAAATAATTATCTCCAATTATAATGATATTCCATTTTAATTTAATAAAATATTTTATAGTTTCTAGATAATGAATTGAGTCACTGTTTCTATTTTTAGAAAATTGATTTTTTTGAGATGAGCCACGTGTTCTTATATATATTGTAAGTAGTTTTTTTCTACTCTCAATTAAATTGGGTATTTTTTTTAAAATTTTAGTATTAAATCGTCTGGGTAATTTATATTTTTGATTATTTTTACAATGTAAATGCATTAGAACAGTTCTTTTAAGGTCATATGAAATTTGATCATTGCTATAAAATTTTTTTAAATTAAAATTTTTATTCAAATAAAATTCTTTTATAAATGAGAAAATTTTTTTTCGATTCTTTTTAAGTAAAAAATCCCAAAATTGGCGTGCATTAAAAACCTTAGTATTTTTTTTTACTAATTTAATAATCAAAAATTTAAGGAATTCTGATATATAATTATTATTTTTAATTTTTTCATATTCTCCAATTCTAAATTGAAAATTATTAAATGAAATTGAGGTGTAAATATTAATTTGATTTATATCATGTAGATATTGTTGGTAATAGTTATGCCTGCCAAATTCAAAAAAGAGAATATATAAATATTCATCTTTCTTTTTTAATGATCTAATAAAATCAGGTATATTTATTGTATGAGCAAAACCAAGATACTCAGTATGAAAAATAATATTCTTGCATTTCAAAATTTTTCTAAAGTTAAAAATTATTTTTATAATTCCTTGAAAAAATATAAATATTTTGATCAAAAAATTAAGAATTAATTTTAAAAGATAGATTATTGTTTTTCTAATAATCATTTATAAAAATTTATAATTTCATCACAAATTTTTTTAATTTGATTTTTCTTTAAAAACTGATTTATCGGCAAAGTTATAATTGATTTTTTTAATTTTTTTGAAATTGGATAATCATTTACATTAATTTTTTTGTATCTTTTTTTGTACGCTTCCTGTTCAAAAATAAGGTAAGGATAATGTATAGAGGTTGATATTCCTTTTTTATTTAAATATTCTTTTAACTGATCTCTTTTTTCAGCTTTGATAACAAATGTATGATATGTACTAAATTCCCCTTTTGTCTCAATTGGCAATTTGATGGACTTTAAATTATTAAGATAATTAAAATAGAGTGCAGCATTTTTTCTTCTTTTAAAAATAATCTTTTTTAACTTTTTAAATCTTTCATTAAGAACAACTGCTTGTAAATTATCCATTCTTGAGACATACCCAAAAGTTTTAATATTATTCCTATTTTCAATACCATGATTTCTTAAAAGTTTTGCTTTATTGGCTAACCTGCTATTATTTGTAACTATATATCCTGAGTCTCCAATGGCATTTAGGTTTTTAAGTGGATGTGCAGAGAAACATCCAATTACTCCAAAAGTTCCCACAAATTTATTATTACATTTAGTTCCAATAGCTTGTGCAGCATCCTCTATAATGGGAATGTTATATTTTTTTGATAGAATTTTAATATTTTCCATTTTACATGGTTTACCTGATAAATGAACTGGCATTATAGCTTTTGTTTTTTTTGAAATTTTCTTTTCAATGTCTTCTGGATCTATATTTTGATCCTCTTTTACATCTGCAAAAATTGGTATCGCTCCAAGATGAGCTATAGCTGCTGTCGAAGCTATGAATGAGTTTGGTGGAGTTATTACTTCATCACCTTTTTTAACATTAACTAATGATAGGGCCAAAGTAAGTGCATCAGTTCCACTGTTAAGCGCTACACAATGCTTAACTTTCAAAAAGTTACATATATTTCTCTCAAACTTTTCAATATTGGCGCCACCAACCCAGCTTCCACTTGCTAAAGTTTTATCTATAACTTTTAACAATTGTTTCTTCTCTTTTTGCCATTGTAAATTAAGATTTATATAAGGTATTTTCATTTAATGGTTTCTTCTTCTGTAATCGAGTTGACTGATTTTAATTTCGGTATTTAGGCTAAATTTTTGTCATTGGACATTAACCAATCACACCTATTACAAGCCTCAACTGTACCACTGTCTTTTATCACTTTTTTAAACTTTTTAAATTCATCATCAAAAATAATATCTTTTATACTTTTTTCTTTTACGTTACCTATTGGGACTGCTAAGCAAGGAAAAACATTACCATCATTATTTATATGAACACTAGCCCATGGTTGAGCACATGGTTTAAAATTCTCTTTTCTGTGCTCTTTAAAATTAAGTATGTCTAATTTATTTTCATTTAAAGGTTTTTCATCACCTATTAATTCTTCCATTTTTGGTTTAATGAATGCAACTTTATCATTTTTAAAATTATATGATTTAATTAAATTTAGTTGCTTTTTTATATCCTTCCAATTTTCATATTTGTATGCTGAACTTTTTTCAAATATATCATTGAATTTATACATATAATCACAACCCAAAATAGGAGATCCTTTTAAAAACTGATAGCTGTGAGTATCGCATTGTAATTCCTCCACACAATATTTGTGTATATCCAATAGTTCTGAGGCATTTTCATCTAATATACAGGTTTTAGCATCTAAAATACATGAGGCATTATTTAATTCTTTTTTTCTTTTTTGAAAATATAACATCATTTTTTCTGCATGGGTCCATTTTTCATCCCATTTTTTTTCATTTACATTTGCCAACTTCCTGATTTTATTTTTCCTATTATCTATGGAAATTGACAATACTTTAAAATTTTTTGAAGAGAGAAGTAAATCAATTAATTTTTCGCTTAGCAATAGTCCGTTACAAATAATATTACATTCATGCCTCTCAACAACTTTTAAAAAAACTTTTTCAAAATTTTTTAAAGTTAATGGTTCGCCGCCTGTTAGAGTCACTCTTGAATTATCTGGTAGCTGATCAATCACTTTAATCCAATCATCAGAATTAAGTGAATTTTTAAGTTTAGTTCGGTATTGATAACAAAAATCACATGCTAGGTTACATAAGTTTGTAAGGACAAAGCAATATCTCTTAGGCATTATATTGTCGCTCTCATATGCTTTTTTTCTGAATTCGTCTATATCCTTAGCAAATTTTTGCTTCCAAACCAGGTTATCATTTTTAGATTTATTCATATTTAATTTTAGAATTTAATTTAACTTATTTTTTTAACAACTTCTCTCATCCAAGGTCCCATATCTTTATAATGGGCAGTTGTAACAATATTTTTATCTATTACAGCTGGCTCGTCAGTATAAAGAGCCCCAGCATTTAATAAATCATCTTTCATACTGTAATATCCAGCAATCTTTCTACCTTTGACTACTTTTGCAGATATAAGAAGTTGAGCTCCGCTACAAATACAAGCGATAATTTTTTCCTTTTCATTAAATTTTGAAATAAATTCTATTATTTTTTTTTCTTGTCTAACTTTCTCCATTGCTTTTACACCACCTGGCAATACCAACAAACTATAATCATCAATATTTAACTGATCAATTTTTTTAACAATTTGTTCCTTGTTGGGTGGAAGTGTAGTTCCCAAAATTCCTTTTACTGGCGCTCCCTCAAGTAAACACACATCAACAATTAACCCCTCTTCAAGCAACCTGTAGTATGGATAAATAAATTCATGATCTTGAGCTAAATTTCCAGAAATAATAATCGCTTTTTTCATAAACTAATGACCTATAACATATTTTCTTTCAACTCGTTAGCAGATAAAAATGGGTACAAATCTTCAAATTTAGTAGCAACAACTTTTCCATTAGGTAATCTTTTATTTATAGCTTTGGGCATCTGTTCTTGTTCGTGATCTAGCATGATTTCTGTAATTACAGAATCATGTGAATTTAAAATTTTTTTTAAATCTTTTTTTAAATTCTTCGTATCTTTTAAAAGAAAATATTTCATTTTATGAGAGTCGGCAATTTTTTTATAATCAGGAAATGAAATACCACTTTTTTTATTAGAGCCCATTATTCTACTGTTGAATCCAAGCTGTTGTGTTTGTTTAATTGTTAAATATCCACCATTATTATAAATAAATATTTTTATGGGTAATTTGTTATGCATTACTGTGGCAAGTTCTTGTATGTTCATCTGCAGACCTCCTTCACCAGTAAGACAAATAACTTTTTTCTTATTCTTTGCATAAGATGCTCCTATTGCTGCAGGCAAACCCCACCCCATAGGAGCATGGCCTGAGTTAGTGTAAAGCTTTTGACCCTTTTTGATATCGAATGCTTGATGAGTGCCCACAAAAGACAAACCCATATCTGTTACAATAGTTTCATCTTTTTTTAATTGTTTTGATAGACACTCAATGAAATAATAAGAGTTTATCGTTTTCTTTTGCTGTCTATACTTCTCTAAAACAATTGGGTATTTCTTCCTTATATTTTTACAATAAGCTCTCCATTTTTTAGATATATTTATTTTATTTGGCATATATTTTAATAAAGTTTTTAAAAAATATTTAGCATCACAACATATTTTAATGTCTGGCTTGGTTCTGTTTTTTTTAAGTTCTGTATTATCTATATCAACCATTATCTTTTTTGCATTTCTAGCAAAATCGTGGGAATGATAGCCAGTAACCATAAAAGGTAATCTAGTTCCTATTGAAATGTGTAAATTACAATTTTGAACAATAAAATTTGATCCTCTTTCAGAAAATGCTCCTGGTTTTCCTATATAGGAATTATGAGAAGTTTCAATCAAATCAGATGCATTCCATGTTAATCCAAATGGAATTTTATATTTATCAATTAAAGATCTTAAATATTTTTCTCCTTCTGAAATTTTAACTCCTTGTCCAATATGAAGCATAGGTTTTTCAGATTTCATTAAAAGCATTGCAACATTTTTTATTTTCTCATTTAATTTTTTAGTATTTTTTTTTTTAATTTTAGGTTTAAATGATTTGAGATTCTTTAAATTAATTTCTGAATTTTGAATATCAGCAGGAATATCGATCCAAACTGGCCCTGGCCTTCCATCTGTTGACAAATAAAAAGCCTTCTCTAAGTGATATTTAATTTCATCAGGTTTTTTTACCATGACAGAATATTTTGTGAATTTTTTAACCATATTTACTATATCAATTTCTTGAACACCAATTTGACGTAGGCCAGTATTTTGAATAGTTTGATTTAAATATACTTGTCCTGAAATAAAGATTGTAGGAACGGAATCTATCCAACAACAAGCAACTCCTGTTGTACAATTCGTCCCTCCAGGACCTGTAGTCACTATAGCAGCACCTGGTTTATTCTTAAATCTTGAATAACTTTCGGCTGCAAAAGAAACAGCTTGTTCATGGTGACACGATATATATTTTAATTTTTTTGCTTTATATAATGCATCACATAAAAAAATTGAGCCTCCACCACTTACTGTAAAAACAGTATCTATCCCCTTCTTTTTTAGAAATTCAATAACAAAATCTGCAAGTCTCATTAAAAAATATATTTATTAAACACCAAGTGATTTTGATGAAGAAAAATAATAATCTCCAGTGAATTTAATCTTTTTAAAAAGGGCTTTCCATTCTTTCTTAAGAAGAATTGATGTTCCAATCAAAGTCCATTTATAAAACCTATTTCTTTCGTGGTCATTTTCACCCGAAGCTAATATCACATAACTTTTTTTTGAAACCCTTTGTATTTCTTTAAGTGATTTAATAACATCTCCTAAATTTTGCATATATAAAGAATTAAAGGCAATAACAAAATCAAAGTATTTATTTTTAAATGGCAAATCATAATAATTACATTGAATTAATTTACTTTTACATTTCACTGCCTTTTTCAAGGGATAAGGGTGATTTTCAACGCCATATGATTTAATGCCTGGCAAAAGTATATTTATATCTTTAAGCAAAAAGCCTTTTTTACAACCTAAATCTAATACTTTTGATTTATTTGTAAGTTTATATCTCTTAATTATTTTAGGTAAAAGTTTTAACCATCTTCCATCATACTTAAAACCACCATATCCATCTAATCTATTTCCGTCATAGTATTTTTTTTCAAGTTGCCAAGCATTATATTTATTAATAACAGTTCTTTTTTTTGCAACTTTAGATCGAACTTTAATTTTTTTCTTAAAATAACCAATATCCAAATGTTTTCCCATAAATTACCTTTGTAAATTTATTAAAATTCTTCCTGCCTTTCCGCTCCTAAAAAGTTTTAATGCTTTATTAATATCTTTTAAAGAAAATTCATGAGTAATCAATTTATTTAATCTAATCTTTTTATTTTCAATCAATCTAACATAACGAGGAATATCTTCATCAGGCTTTGAGTCTCCTCCATGTGAAACTGCTAAAGACTTATCAAAAGCTAAGGGCAATGAATAAATAGAAATTTTTTTGTCTGGCACTCCTACATATACTGTTTTGCCATTATTAGGTGTAATTTCATAAGCCTTTTCCATTAGTTTGTGTTTACCTGTTGTCTCGAAAACGACATCAGGTAATTTACCATTAAGTATTTTTGAAATTTTCTCTTGAAGATTTTTTTGGTATAATATTCCGTGGGTGACACCAAATTTTTTTGAAATTTTTAGTTTATTTTTAAGAACATCAATACCAATAATTGGATAAGCCGAAACTAAAGAACTTGCGTAAGAAATATTTAAACCCATTCCGCCCAATCCAATTACCACAACTGATTGACCAATTTTAACTTTGGCATCATTGTTTACAGCTCCAAAACCTGATGTAACAGAACAGCCAAATAAAGCTGCCGTTTTCAAATCAAAATTTATTGGAATTTTTGTTAGTCTATTTTCAGAAATTATTGATTTTTCATTAAAAGTAGTTACCCAGCCTGCATTAATTTCTTTATTTTTCCAATAGTATTTAGGTGTTGCACTTTGAATGCCAGAACTTTTTCTCCAATGTAAAACTACATGATCTCCTGGTTGAACATTTTTTACCCCAGTCCCAATTTTTTCAACAACACCAGAGCCTTCATGTCCTAGTAAATGAGGTAAAAATTTATCTTTACCTTTAACAGCGTCTATCTCATTTATTTGTGCACCACAAATACCACTGTAATATATTTTAACTTGAACTTGACCATAGTGCAATTTATTAGGCAGTTTTACCTCATCAACTACAAGTGGTTTTTTACTTTTAACTAAGATTGCTGCTTTCATTTTATTGTTTGTTATAAAAATCTTTAACTATTCGTATTATATAATTAATTTCTTTTATACTTAAATGTTGATCACATGGAAAAGTAATGATTTTTTTTGCATGTTCATCTGTAATTGGAAAGTCTCCTTTTTTGTGTTTTAAAAAACTCAAATTTTCTTGTAAATACATTGGCTTTGGATAATGAACTTTGGCTTCAATTCCTTTTTTTAAACAATATTTAAGAAGTTTGTCCCTATTTTTAGCAAATAAAATATATAAATGGTAAACAATTTTATAATTTTTTGGTCTATAAGGTATAGTAATGTCAGAAATTTTGGAAAACTCTTTATCAAAAATTTTTGCATTATTTATTCTTTTTTGTGCAATTTTTTTTGCTTTAGGTAAAAGCCAATTGCCAACAACTGCTTGAAATGTATCTAAACGACTATTGTAGCCACATATTTTAACAGTATCTCTATCTATCAGACCATGATTCCTCAACAATAATAACTTTTCAAAATATTTTTTATTGTTAGTTGTAATAATTCCACCGTCAGACCAAACATTTATATTTTTCAAAGGATGTAATGAAAAAGCACCAAAATCACCCCAAGTCCCTGCATTTTTTTTATTGATATTTGCCAAAATAGATTGGCACGCATCTTCGACTATTGGCAGTTTATACTTTTTAGCAATTTTCATAAGATTTGGCATATTTGTCATGTAGCCTGTGAAATGAACTGGCACTATTGCTTTTGTTCTTTTTGTAATTTTTTTTTCAATACCTGAAACATTCATACAAAAAGTATCATCGCAGTCAACAAACACCGGTTTTGCACCTATTTCTGTTATAGCTCCAACTGTTGCAACAAATGTATTTGCTGCTGTAATTACTTCATCGCCTTTATTCACATTAAGTACTTTTAATGATAATTTGATTGCATCAGTTCCTGAATTAACACCCACTGCGTATTTTGTACCAATTAGTTTTGCAAAATTTTTTTCAAATATCTCTAATTCTTTTCCAAGTGTAAAATCTCCAGTGTGCACAAACTTCTTTAATTTTTTCCATAAATCATCACAATTTGAAAATTGTTGTTTTAAATATGAATACCTTACTTTCATTATCTTTTTCTTTTCACATTAAGTATTAAAAGAGGTTTCTTAACAATATATTTTTTTGATAATATCTTTAAAGTACTTGATTTCACTATCTCGCCATATGAAATCACTTCTTGATTTTTTTTATCAAATATTTTTCCCTCTAGAATTGCTGTAGAAGAACTAGAATCTTTTGTCGATAAATTTTTGAAATTTTTTGTACGCTCTAAAGTGATCACTACGTCATCTAATTTATAGACATTCTTTTTATTTTTTTTTGGTTTCTTAAATTTCATTAAATTATCCCTAATTGATGAGGTAAACTTTGAACCTTCATAACTTTTATTTTTTCTTCCGTATCTATCCTCAAATCTAATGAGATCAGCTTTATTGTAAGGAGTTTCAAATTCTAAGGCGCTCATGCCATTTTTTGAAACAGCTTTTAATGAATGAAATAATCCTGGTCTTACTACTAATCTTGACAAACTTTTAAATTTTTTTTTATTTTTTTTATAAATACCTATTTGTACAAGAGCAGTGCCTTTTACGATGATAAAACCAGTTTTTTTTTTTAGGATGACAATGTAAAGAGGTACTTTTTTTACTATCAATATGAACATAAGTGATCGCCATACGATTTAACGAATTATAAATTACATATTCATACCCCCAGGGTTTTTTAACTAATTTATTAGAATAAAAATTATTGGATATTGACATTAAAATAATTTAATTGATTGCATTCTTTTTATATTAAAAAATTTTTCATCATCAAATGAATTAATAATTAATTTTTTTTCGAAGGCTTCTTTTAAGTCCATAACTGCATCTTTAATGGTTAATTTTGTTTTGAAACCAAGTATTTCACTTATTTTTTTACAACTCACATGATAAGATCTGTTGTCATCAGAATCTGATTTAACTATTTCTATATCATTTCCTATGACATCTTTAACATTATTAGCTAATTCATTAACGGTTTGATTCTTAAAACCTACATTGAAAATCTCTCCATTAATTTTTTTATAATTCGCATTAAGAATTGCAAAATAAGAATCGACCATATCATCAATATGTACATTGGGCCTAAGTTGATCTCCTCCAAATACTTTTATCTTTCTATTATGAAAAGCATGATTAGTTAAAATATTTACTACTAAATCTAATCTTTGTCGTCTAGCATATCCACAAACTGTTGATGGTCTTATTGTTGTTGTAATAAAATCATCAGATTTATAATTGTTTAAAATTTGTTCACATTGGCCTTTAAATTTCGAGTAATCAGTCAACGGTTCTAATTTCATATCCTCTGTTACATCTTTTTCTTTTTTAATACCGTAAACAGATGAAGAAGATGCATAAATAAATTTATTTACACCACATGCTCTGCTTATTTTTACAAGTGGTTCAAATGAATCTAAATTTATTGACTTGCCTAATGTGGGATTTAATTCAAAACTTGGGTCATTAGAAATACAGGCCAAGTGTATTACTGCTTCCTGACTTATTAAAACTTTTTTTAAAAGCTCCTGATTTCTTATATCGCCTTTAATTTTTTCTAAATTGGGATGATTATCTAGCACATCTTCGCCATAAATCATTAAATCTAAAACTTTTACATGATGCCCACTTTTTAAAAGCTTAGGAACTAACTTTGATCCTACATACCCGGCACCTCCTGTGACTAAAATTTTCATAAAAAATTATTTTTTTTTAATCTTAATTTGTTTAATTTAGACCAAGAAGTTTTTGTACTATCTATAACTTTCGCATTTTTGAAAATTTTAGCTTCTTTAATACAGCTTTTTAAAAATTTTTTACCTTTTCCAGATATGTTTTCTAGTGCAAAGTGAAATTCAACATTTTTCATATTTCTTATTAAGCTATTAACTCTATTTTGTTTTTGAGGCAATTGATGGATTGAGCATAAAATTACTAATTCTAATTTTTTTTTTTTATGTGTCCATTGAGTCGTTGCTAAAGCATCTGACATAAAGGGTTCGGGTATAATCTCTTCAACTTTAATCTTATTTCTTTCAGCATAAAAATTTAAAATCATATTTTGCCCATTTCCAGGAATTTTAAATGGTCCTATATTCATATCTGTATTAATAATAGCTTTTGTCATTAAATAGAGATTAGGATGTTAAACGATAATATTTTAAGTAATCGGTATTTTTTTGCAGAAGCGGTTTGCTAAAGCTCTGAAATCTTACGTTGCATGCTATTCTAGCTAATTTTGAGTTAAATGGTATGTTTCCATGTAAAACAAAAGGATTAAAAATAATAGCTTCGCCAAATTTTAATTTGGGTGGTTTTTTCTTACCCATAAGATTTAATACTCGGGGACTATTAACTAATCCTTTTTTTTCCTCTTCTTTCATAATTTTTAAAGAAGTTTTTAAATCAAAATGGTACGCACCCCCTTCATCATTAATTTCATGAAGCGGAGCCCAAATAACATAGGTAAATGGAGAAATTCCAGAAATCATTTCATAGTGGGCTACTTGCTTTGCTTGATTTTTTCCTGGTACATTAATAGTTGTATGAGCTCTTCTTTGAACAAAAAGCTCTTTTCCACAAAGTTCCTTAATTAAGTTTGGAAATGATTTTACCATTAACTCAGATAAATTCTTATTAAAAGTAATGAAATTAATCATTGATTTATTGATTTCAGCTTTATTCATTTTGGCAAAATATTTTCTTACATCCTCAATAGTTTTATTTTTTGAATTTGGGAAACTAATATTTTTAATAAATGAGTTTTGCAAAGCTTTAAAAATTTTAAAATTTTCGACTTTGCAAACTGCATAACCATTTTTATTGAGTTGATTGATTGTGAATCTATGTTTCATTTTATTTTCTATACACAAGGATTAGGGTCTGATAAATGAATTTCTTCAATTTCATTTAAAATTTTTCTAGAAAGTTTATGATTTATGCTACTAATATCCTCTTTTAGCTGATTTAAATTAGTCGCGCCAATAATACTACTTGTTACAAAAGGTCTACTATTTACAAATGCATGCGCAAGCACTGATGGTGAAATTCTATATTTCTTAGCTACTTTTAAATACCTATCAATTGCAATTTCTCCTCTTTTTGTGTGATGTCTTGAGAATCTTTTGGGCCACAGTGTATACCTGCTATTTTTAGGGAGCTTATTATTTGAATATTTTCCACTTAATCTTCCACCCGCTAAGGGAGAATAGGCAAGCAATCCACAATTTTCTCTAATTGATACTTCTGAATTAGCTATATCAAATAATCTATTAACAAGACTGTAGCCATTTTGTATAGACATAACTCTTGGTAATTTTTTGTCTCTTGAAACATTTAAAAATTTTAAAACTCCCCATGGAGTTTCATTGGATAATCCTAAATGTCTAATTTTACCTGCCTTAATTAAATCGTCAAAATTACCTAATACTTCTTCAATTGGAGTCCAATGAATATCTTTAGGATCATATTTGTAATCCATTTGACCAAATACTGGAACATTCCTTTCAGGCCAGTGTAACTGATACAAATCGATATAATCAGTTTTTAATCTTTTCAAACTATTATTAACTGCTGCATTTATATTTTTTTTATCAAATTTTAAATATTTTTGTCCTTTTCTTATCCAGCTTAATCCAGTTGCTCCGACACCTTTTGGATGACCAGAGGCAATTTTTGTTGCTAAAATAATTTTGTCTCTATTTCTATTTTTTTTCATCCAGTTTCCAATATATTCCTCAGACCTACCTGATGTTTTTTTTTTGGGGTAAATAGGATAAATTTCCGCTGTATCAAAAAAATTTATTCCCTTATCAAATGCTAAATCCATTTGATCAAAAGATTCTTTTTTTGTATTTTGCTCGCCAAAAGTCATTGTACCTAAACACAAAGCACTAACTTTAAGGCTAGTGATCCCAAGTTTTCTATAAATCATCTCTTAAATTTACCATCTGTGATGAACATCTGGTTTGATAATTTCATCATAAATTTTTTTTATATTTTTCATTAAATCATCAATATTTTTCATCTCAGAAACTTTACTGTTAGCCTCAACTTGAAATTTATTGACAGCGCCCGGTATTGCAAGTGTTATTTCATCATGTTGTAATATCCATTTAAGTGCAAGTTGACTTAAATCATAATTTGATGGGACTATTTTTTTAAGTCTTTCAACAGCTATTAATCCTTTTTCAAAATTGACACCTGAAAATGTATCTCCAACATCCCATACATTCCCATCAATATTGTAATTTCTGTGATCGTTTTTTGGAAAAATAGTTTCTTTAGTAATTTTTCCACTAAGTAGTCCACTAGCCAAAGGTCCTCTAGCAATAACTGCAATTTTATTTTTCTTTGCTTTTTTTAAGAATTCGTCAATTGGTTTTTGTCTAAAAATGTTAAAAACTATTTGAATACTTTTCACATTTTTAAATTTTATAGCTTCCATAGCATCAGATATATTCCAAACACTCACCCCATAATGAGATATTTTTCCTTTTTTAACCATATTATCTAATAATTCATAACTTTCTGGATCTGATAAAATTTGTTTAGACGGGCAATGTAACTGCAATAAATCAATACAGTCTGTATCTAAATTTTTTAGTGACCTGTCAATAAACTCCTCCATTGGCTCGTGCTTATAACCTTTTGGATATTTTGTTCCTCTGGTTCTTCTGCCAAGTTTGGTTGATATATAAATTTTTTCTTTAGTAATTTTTTTTATTTTTGATAAAAATCTTTCACTTCTGCCATCTCCATAAGTATCAGAAGTATCAAAAAAATTTACTCCTTTATCCAAGGCCGAGTATATTATACCCTCGGCATCCTGATCTGATATAGGGTCACCCCAACACCATCCTAATTGCCAACAACCAAGACCAATTTCTGAGACACGCCAGCCCAAATCTGAAAAATCTCTATACTTCATTGCTTTTTAAAATTTTATTAATAGTTTTTTTGGGTGGGGTTAATAAAGTTTTAAACATTTTTTTTAATTTGGAATTGCAAATTGTAGTATTTTTTGGAATTGGAAATTCTGAGCTTTTTAAAGATTTTTTTTTGTTTTTTATGTTTTTATTCAAAATTTCATAAAAAGTTTGAATTTTAATAGGATCATTTGCTATATTTAAAGCTTTATGGTTAAAATTAATATCGCAAATAATTTTTATAATAATTCTAATTAAATCTTCTTTGTAAATAAATTGTATTTCATCTTGTAAATTAAATTGTGAAAAATTTTTATAATAATCGTAATTAATTAAATTTTTAGTTTTACTCGAAAAATCATTTTTACCTAAAACTGCTGGAATTCTAAGTATTGTATAATTTATTTTTTTTTGTTTAATAAGAAATTTTTCTATAGCCCTTTTATTTCTTGCGTAAGAAATCTCTCTAGGTTTAAATTTTCTTTTAAAGTTTAATGAATATTTTCCTTTATGCCATTCATTTTCAGTGATCTTTTTTTTTAAATGTGAATTTAAATAAGTAATTGAGGAGCTTGTAATTATGTAATGTTTAAAATTATTTTTTATATTTTTTAATAGATTTTTTACATCGCTGACATGATAAGCGTTGTTATCGAATATTTTGTGAAAATAAATATTATTAAAATATTTGCTATTTTTTTTTATTTTTCTTCGATCAATTTTGATAAATTTGATATTCTTGTTTCTAAAATTAGGCTTAAAGCCTCTGTTAACTAAGAAAATTTTATTCTTTTTTTTTGACAATATTTTTAAAATTGATTTTCCAAAGTACCTATTTCCTCCAAGGATTAAAATATTCACTTTAATTAATCTTATCTAAGAATGTTTATGCTTTTATTATTATAGAGTCTAAATTCTAAATTTACTCTAGTTTTGTTTCCATGATTATTTGTTCCACCATGAATAAGGTTTCCATCAAATAAAATACATTGGCCTTTGGATAAATTAAAGCGTTTAAATTTAAATTTTTTATAATACTTTTTATCAAATACTGGTGATTTATAATATTTATTATTTTTTGATATTCTATTTATAGGATGATTATGTAAATGTGAACCTGGTGCAACTCTCAAGGTATAATTTTTAGTAAAACCTATTAAAGGTGTCCATAAAGTAAATTGCAAAGATGAAGTGTCCATAACTTTCTTTCTATTTATGACTTTGTTAGTAATTTTTCCAGCATTTAGATCTACATGCGGAGGTGGTGCAGCACTCAAGGTACTATTTCTTTCCTGAGGAACAACAATTCTAAATTGGATTTCTCTTTTTCTTAACTTCTTTAGTGTAGTTGATTTTGATTTCCCAATTAAATATTTTTGATCTGGTAAAATAAAGTTTGAGTGAGACCAGGAATAATTCAATACTCTGTTAATTTTCTTATTTGATTTTAATTTCTTAATTATACAATTTTCAACATTTATAAATCTATTCTTATTTTTAGCTATTTTAGAATTTACACTTTGATTTATATGTTTGTGGTAATTTTCTAATTTCCAATTTTTTTTCTTTAAATGTTTTGTAGCTTTTTTTTTAATTTTAAATTTTAGACTCTCAATATCATTTTTATCAAAAACTTTTAAAATTATATAGCCATTCTTTTTATAAAAATTTAAAAAATTTTCTTTTGACATGATGGCGCTGTTATAAAGTTAAATTTTTATTATTAAATTTTAAATTATAGATTATTTACAAATTCTAAAAATTTTTTTTGGGCTTCTTTGGCTTCTTTAATATCTTTAAGTCTATCATTATAACTTTTAGATGGTGGATCGTATGCATCAAATCTATTAGTGATGAATTGAGCAAAATCTTTACCCAATTCTGTAATAATAATTTTGTCATTATGAATTTCTACTAAACCATCTTTTTCCATATCGTTTAAATCATTTATTTCTTTTTTAAAATATTCCTTACAATTAATATTAAATCTATTTTTAAAATCTTCATAATTTAATTCCCAATAAGTCCTTAATTGTTGGGTAGCATGTTGTCTAATTTTATCATCTTCAGATAATTTCATTCCTCTAAATACTGGAAATAATTTATTATCAAGACATTTTTTGTAAGCTTTTAAATCATAATGATTTTGATGATAGTACTCATCGCCAAGGTTGCCTTTTGTTGAAGTTCCGACGCCAACAAAATTAACTCTACCTCCAGTTTGTGTACCTGCAGCTGCGTAATGTACCTTTTTTTTTTTTAATTC
>MDTE01042347.1_pt1 | contig 18654 bp, 25 predicted proteins | sample 811231 | NCBI WGS metagenome assembly MDTE01 (sample SAMN05326651, study PRJNA326480) | marine metagenome | isolation source: seawater | place: Indian Ocean: Red Sea | collected 2010 | reverse complement strand
TTAGTTCATCTTTAAGTAAATTTGATTGGCCGTGCATAAAAATATATGGATTTTTTAAACTTGGTTGAGTTTCTAGTATTCCTTGTTTAACTAATTTTGCAGATATAATTTCTAGTTTATTTTTTTTATTAATTATTTCTTCTTCAATGTTTTTTTTAATTTCTCCAATATTATTATTTAAAAACTTATCATTAAGATAATTTGATGCTTGTTGAAGAATGTTTGAGGTATATTTTCCAAGGTCTTCTATTATTCTATTTTCTACTTCTCCATTCGCATAAGCTATAATAAGCATAATTTGGGTTTTATTAATTCTAATAAATTCTAGATGTTTTATTTTTTTATGAAACTTTGGTGCAATTACAATTCCGGCATAATTTGATAAACCAGATATTGTTTTAGAGGCTTCGTCTAAAACCTCTTGATATGACTTGCCTTTAGAGGAGCATTGTTGCTTAATATTATTTTTTTCAGCTTTTGATATTCTTCCAAATTCTAACAGACCATCAACAAAAAATCGCATACCTTTGTCAGTAGGCAATCTTCCTGATGAGGTGTGGGGTGCAAATAACAAGCCATCTTTTTGAAGATTTGAAAGTATTGCCCTCACAGAAGATGATGATAGGTTTATATCTTCTCTCTTCAATATACTCTCAGATCCGGAGGGGGATCCGGTTTCAAGATAGGTTTCAACAACGCTTTTAAATATTTGTTTTGATCTATCGTTTAATTGCGCATATAAATTTTGAGACATTAAAGATATTATTAAATATTTATTTTAACTAATAATAAAATTATATGAGAAAAGATAGAACCTTTCAAGAAATGAGAAGTATTTCATTTGAAACAAATATAAATATACATGCAGAAGGCTCTTGCTTAGTAAAATTTGGAAATACCCATGTAATTTGTACTGCAAGTATTGAAGATAAAACACCTAATTGGCTTAAAAATACTGGTAAGGGCTGGATTACTGCGGAATATGGCATGTTGCCAAGATCAACAAATACAAGAATTGACAGGGAATCTGCAAAAGGGAAATTAACTGGAAGAACACAGGAAATTCAAAGGTTAATTGGAAGAAGCCTCAGGTCTATAAGCAATCTAGAAAACTTGGGTGAAAGGCAAATAAAAATTGACTGTGATGTAATTCAGGCTGATGGAGGAACAAGAACAGCATCTATTAGTGGAAGTTATGTTGCGCTTTATTTGGCTGTAAAAAAACTAAAAGCAAATTATAATATTCAAAAACCCATTCTGAAAGATTTTATAGCAGCAGTTTCTGTTGGAATAATAAATAATAAAGCTTGCTTGGATTTGGATTATGTTGAAGACTCTGCAGCACAAGTAGATGCTAATTTTGTAATATGTGAAAGTGGAAAAATTTCTGAAATACAAGTTACAGGAGAAGAACATTTTTTTAGCGAAGAAGAATATAACCAATTGTTTGAACTAGCAAAGAATGGTGTAAAAAAAATAATAAGCAAGCAAAAAGAAGCTTTGAATAACTCTTGAAAAACCTTCTTTTCTTTTCTTATAATCAAAATAAAATCATAGAAGTAAAAAATCTTTTTAAACATAATAAGATAAAAATTTTAGATTTAAATCAATACGCAAAAGTTGATGAGCCAATAGAAAGCGGTTTAGAGTTTGTTGACAATGCTAAAATTAAGTCAAAATATGGGTATAAAAAATTTTGCGTACCATGTTTTGCTGATGACTCTGGAATTTGTATTAGTGCCTTAAAAAATAAACCTGGTGTTCGTTCAAAAAGGTTTTTTAATAAATTTAAATCAAAATCAGAATTATTTAGATATATTATTAACAAAACACGCTCTTCAAAAAATACAGTGGCATATTTTAAAACAAGTATTTGTCTGACTATAGGCTTGGAACAGTACATTGTTTTTGAGGGTCAGATTTTAGGTAATATAGCATCAAAACCAAAAGGTAAAAATGGGTTTGGATATGATCCAATATTTATTCCAGAGGGATACAGTAAAACTTTTGCTGAAATGAAAAATTCCCAAAAAAATAGTTTAAGTCACAGAGCGTTGGCAATAAATAAGTTAAAAAATTTTTTATTTAATTAATTTTCTGAGCCTTGCCATCATAAATTTGTAAAATATTTAATTCTCTTTGGATAATATTTTCTCTAAAATAAAACCGCCCATCAATTCCATCAAATTTAGTTTTTTCATTGTTGAGCAGTTGATAAGCCTCTTGAAGAGTCATATTTTTTTGAAATATATATGAGATTAAACCAATTAAATCATATGGCAGTGTAGAAGTTCTCATAAGTTTTGAATTATATATCTTGGTGTATTTAGTAATTAGTTCCTCTCTTTTATTTATTTCAACCCCTGGAAATATGGAATTTTGTAGAGATGGTTCTGAAAAAAAAACAGGGTCATCCCAAACCCCTGTTCCAACAAATTGTATATTATTTGGATCTACATCGTAATAAGGTAGCAGGGGTGCAACTTGAAGTAAACGAATACCATAATCTGGTAGAAGAACATGCGTAAAATCTAAATCTTCTGTTGTTTGAAATTTTTCTAATTTTTTTAATCTTTTTTTTGATTTTTCATCTGTCTTTGATGCCAGTAATTGTTTTTGTCGATTCAATTCATATTTTCTCAATTCATATTTACCAAGTTCTTTTATTGCCTCTCTAACATTAGTTAGGTCATTTGAATAAGAGGCCCTATTAATTATTATTGAATCACTCTGATCAGCTATTTTATCAACCAATTCATTAACTCTATAGCCATAAGAATTTTCAGGATATAAAATTGCTATTTTGGACCCCTTAGGAAAATTAGAAAAAAGTATTTCTAATTCATTTTTTGGAAAAAAATTAATTAGATAAACACAATCGCTAGCCAAATCTCTTTTTGATGCAAAAGAAAAAAATAATATTCCCTTGTCACAATAATTATTAAGTAATTTTGTCTCATTAGATTCTAAGGGGCCAATAAAAATTTGCCCTGGAGTTGCATTATTGTTTATTAAATCTTCAAGTTGTTTTTTATTATCATAAAAATTTATCTTAAAAGATATATTTTGTAGTTTTTTTTCATAAGTTGCAAGCTCAATAACATTTATAAATTGCTCACTTGCTTTGGATTTTTCTTTATTAGGCAAAATAATTAAAATCTCATTTTTTAAAAAAATACTATCATACAAATTGTTTTGAGTTGTTTCTTCTGTTTCAATGGTTTGGTTTGTTTCATATGCAATTTCCTCTTCTGGTATTGTTTCTTTTGGTTCTTTTGCAATGTTTTCAACATTTTCAGATTTAATATAATTTACTGGAGAACACGATTTTAAAAATATAAATAGAATAAATAAAAATATTATGAAACCGGGCTTATACATAGTTGCTACACCTATTGGTAATCTTGAAGATATTAGTACAAGAGCTCAAAAAACCCTGGGTGCCGTTGACATAATTATTTGTGAGAACCTTAAACATTCTATTAAACTACTAGCAAAATTAGGCATTAAAAAGAAAGTTTACCAATTACATGACCATAATGAAAATAAAATAATAAAAAAAATTGAAAAGATATCTTTTAGTCATTCTTTTGCACTTATCTCTGATGCAGGCTCTCCGTTGGTTTCTGACCCAGGTTATAAATTAGTTCAATATTTTATAAATAATAAATTATTTATTACTAGCATTCCTGGTCCTACATCAGTCATATCTGCATTACAAGTTTCAGGGCTGCCATCTAATTCTTTTAAATACTTAGGTTTTGTTCCAAAAACAAAAAATGCAATTGAACATTTTGTTGAAAATTTAAATTATGAATATCAAACAACAATTTTTTTTGTTTCGAGTCATAAGTTAATGGTTTTGCTTGATAGTTTAGACAAAAAATTAAAATCAAGAAATATTAGCGTTTGTAAAGAATTAACTAAGTTAAATGAGAAGGTTTTTAGGGGGACGCCAAAAGATGTAATAAAAAAAATTAAAAATGACAAAAAAAATAGTTTGGGTGAGTTTGTAATAGTTTTAGAGGGGTTAGAAAAGAATAGTGTTAGTATAGATATAGGGAGTTCCTTGTTAAATAAACAAATTCAGATACTTCTTAAGAAATTTTCTTTGACTGATGTCGTAGCAATAGTGCATAAATTAACCAATATTTCAAAAAAAATTGTGTATAAAAAAGTATTAGAACAAAAAAAATGAAAAATATTTTATTTCTTTTTTCAATAAGTCTTATTGTTATAAATAATTTTGGATGCTCGCCTGTTGGCGTTCTTGGAAGTGGTGCTGCAACAACAATGGTTGTCGCTGAGGGAGAGAGATCATTAGGAACAGTAGTTGATGATGCAACAATTAAAATAAATATTGGTACAAAATTTCTCAGCTCTGATGACAATCTTTTTGTTAATGTTGACAGTACTGTATTAGAAGGAAAGGTTCTTTTGACTGGCTTAGTAGAAAATCAAGAAATAAGAATTGATGCAGTCAGAAGAGTTTGGGAAATTGAAGGGGTTAAAGAAGTTATTAATGAAATAGAAATAGGAAATAGAGAAACACTAAAAGAATATGGTCAGGACGTATGGATCAACACCCAAGCAAAAGCTCTTTCAATAAAAACGATTGGTTTAAGTGCTTTGAGTCTGAATTTTGAAACTATTAAAGGAAAAGTGTACATAGCTGGGATCAGCAGTAGACCAGAACTAATTGAAGAAGCAATTAAGGCGATAAAAACAATTAAGGGTGTAAAAGAAATTGTTAATTACGTAACAATTAAAGAATAATTATCCTATTTTAGCTCCTAAATTTTCACCTCCTATAATATGTATGTGAAAATGAAAAACTATTTGGCCTCCATTTTTTCCAGTGTTGGTTACTATTCGATAGCCACCTTCTTTTAAAGAAAGTTTTTCAACAACCATAAAAGTTTTTTGAAAAAAATTATTAAAAGTTTGTTGACTTGCCTGCTTAAAAAAATCTTCGAAATCAATACATTTAATTTTTGGAATTCCTAAAACATGAACCTTTGCCACAGGGTTAATGTCATTAAAAAAAAGAACCTCATCGTCTTCAAATATTTTTTCACACGGAATTTCTTTTCTTAATATTTTAGCAAAAATATTATTTTCGTCGTACATTTTTTCTTTTAAGAATTTCTTTTTCAATATCATTATATGTTATTTTTTTAGAAGATAGCATTACAAAAATATGGAATATCAAATCTACGGCTTCTTCAATGGTTCTCTTTTTGGACCCCTTAAGATAATCAACAATCAACTCAGAGCATTCTTCGCCAACTTTTTGAGCAATTTTTTTTGACCCTTGCTTAATAAGTTTTTTTGTATAAGAATTCGAGTCTCCTGACTTGGTTCGAGTTAATATAACTTTATACAGTTCATTAAATTCATTTTTTTTCATCAAAGCCTTACTTTAATATTTTTATTAAATAAAAATTGTTTAACCTCGTTTATACTAAATTCATTAAAATGAAAAACTGAAGCAGCTAATAAAGCACTAGCGCCGCCTTCATATACGCCATCAAAAAAATGCTCTTTTTTTCCAATTCCTCCACTTGCTATGACAGGGATATTTAGCATATTTGTTGCCTTTCTAAGTAAATCAATATCAAAGCCACTTTTAGTGCCATCTCTATCCATAGAAGTTAACAATATTTCTCCAGCACCAAGTTTTTCAAGTTTTTCTAACCAATTAAATGCAAATATGCTCGTGTTAATTGTTCCGCCATGAGAAAACACTATCCAATCATCTTTAATTTTTTTTACATCAACTGCAACTACGATGCACTGGCTACCAAAATGCTCTGATGAATCCTTAACAAGATACTCATCTTTTATTGCTGCTGAATTGATAGAAATTTTATCGGCGCCAGCTTTTAGTAAAGACTTTATATTATCAATTGAGCTTATTCCTCCCCCAACTGTTAAAGGGATAAAAACTTCTTCTGCCGTTTTTTTTACTATGCTAATCATGGTATTTCTGTTTTCCAATGATGCACTAATATCTAAAAAGCAAATTTCGTCAGCACCATTTTTTGAATAATAGCTTGCTTGCTCAACTGGATCCCCGGCGTCTATTAAATCTAAGAAATTTATTCCTTTTACTACTCTTCCGTCCTTAACATCTAAACATGGAATTATTCTTGTTTTCAGCATTTTAATTTAATATTTCTAGAGCTTTTTTTATTTGAATATTTCCAACATAATAAGATTTGCCAGCAATAACGCCTTCTAAATTAATGTCATTAATTTGTTTGAGGTTTCTAAGATCATCATAGGATTTTAATCCTCCTCCGACTATCAATTTTTTTTTAGTAAGTTTAAGATTTTGGTTTATCATTTTCATGTTTAAACCGTTTAACATACCATCTCTCGAAACATCAGTTAAAATAAAACCTCTAATCTTAGACTTGTTGTATTTGTTAAAAATATCAATTGTCTCATAGTTTGTTTTTTTTGTCCACCCCCTGATCATAATTTTGTTTTCCAAAACATCGAGTGCAATATATATCTTATCTTTATATAATTGAGACAACTCCATGACTTTCTGAGAGTTTGAAATAGAAAAAGAACCAACAATTAAATAGTTTATACCTTGATCAATATATTTTTTTATATCATCTTCATTTTTTATTCCACCACCAATTTGTATAGGTATTGTAACTGCTTTACGTATATCAATAATTGTTTTGGTGTTAGTCTTATCATTCCCAAATGCTGAGTCTAAATCTACTATATGTAATCGTTTGCAGCCAGATTGTTCAAAATAAATAGCTTGGTCTACAGGGTTTTCATTAAAAACTATACTCGAGGCTTCTTCACCTTTTTTTAGTCGCACACATTTATTATTTTTTAAATCAATTGCAGGAAACAAAAACACTATATATTTTTATAAAAATACAAACCCCTTATAAACTTACCGTTAATAAAGGCATAATATGGATTTGTGCCCCATTGAACAAATCCTTTTGATTTAAACAACTGTATTGCAGCTTCTTGAGTTTCCCTAATGTCAATTTGTAAACACTTATAATTATTTTCTTTTGAAGATTTTATAGCAAAATCAATCATTGCTTTTGCAAGACCATATCCTCTTGCCCAAGGTGCCACAAAGTGGGACTGTATGTTGGCTATGTTTTTTTGTGCTTCATTGTTTTGACTTTGTAATGAAAGTTGTAGTGCTCCAGCTATATCGCCATTTAACCTTCCAACAATAAGTCTTTTGCTGTTTATTAGTACAAGGCCATTCCAGTATTTGTTTAGCGTTGCTCTTGTGGGTACTGATAACCAACCAAAACCACCTCCGGCTTTTATTGCTTGCTCAGTTATGTTGCACAAGTCAGCAAGATCTAAATCTGAAATTTTTTTCAGATTTTCAGTACTAATAATTATTTTTTTTTTTAGTAATGTTTTCATAGGTTTATAAAATTATTAATTAGTTCTAGTCCTTGAACAGAGCTTTTTTCAGGATGAAACTGGACACCATATATATTTTCTTTGTATACAATAGAAGCAAAATCTATTCCATAACTTGTATATGCCATAATATTTTCTTCATCTTGGCAGCTAAAATAATAACTATGAACGAAGTAGTAATCTTTTTTTTCTTCACAAAATTTTAATTTTTTTGAGTTTTTTGAAAGAACTTCATTCCAGCCCATGTGGGGCATTTTTAGATTTTTAGTAGGTAATTTTTTTATATGACCTTTTATCCAGTTTAGGCCCTCATGATTGCCATTTTCTTCACTTAATGTTGCGAGTAATTGCATTCCTACGCAAATACCTAAAAAGGGCTTTTTATCTCTAAGAGCAAATTTTTCGAGAGCTGCAATCATTCCATCAATACGTTTAAGTCCGTCTATGCAAGATTTAAATGCTCCTTGACCTGGAAGAACTATATGTGTTGAGTTTTCAATATCTTTTGGCAAATTAGAAACTCTTACGTCTGCACTTATTCCTTTAGTGCTTATAACTTTAGCAAATGATTGTTCTGCAGATAATATATTGCCTAACCCATAATCAACTATGGTGATTTTTTTTCTCTTCATTAAAACTTATAACATGCCTTTAGAAGAAGGAATTTTATTCTTAATTCTATCCTCAACACAGATGGCCATTTTTATGCTTCGTGCAAAAGACTTGAAACAAGATTCAATTATGTGGTGATTATTTTTTCCATAAAAATTTTCAATATGCAAATTACACTTTGATTCATTTGTAAATGCTTTGAAAAATTCATGGAATAACTCTGTATCCATTTCTCCTATTTTTTTTAAACCTAGATCAACTTTCCAAATTAATTCTGGCCTACCTGAAAAATCAATTACGCACCTTGAAAGACACTCGTCCATTGGAATATAAAAAAAACCGTATCTTGTAATGCCTTTTTTTTCTCCTAATGAGTCTGTTATACCTTGGGCTAATACATATGCGGTATCTTCTACTGTGTGGTGAAGATCAACATGCGTATCCCCTTTTGCTTCAAGCTCTATATCTATTAAGCTATGGTGAGAAAAAATTTCCAACATATGGTCAAAAAAACCAATACCTGTTGAAATATTATTTTTGCCATTTCCGTCGAGATTTACAGAGCAGGTTATTTTTGTTTCTTTTGTATTTCTTTCAATTAATTTTTTTCTCATATTTGCCCTAATATCAGCGAAATTAAATTAATTCTAGTTTAATGACTTGATTAAAAAAATTAAATAGCCATTTTAGAATACTGAATAGACATGAAAAACAGCGAATTTAAAGCAACTACCATAATTGGCATTAGAAAAGACAACTTGGTTGTTATAGCTGGTGATGGTCAGGCTAGTCTAGGCAATACAATTATGAAGGCTAATGTTAAAAAGGTAAGAAGGTTGGGTTCAGATAACTCGGTTATTGCTGGGTTTGCAGGTTCAACAGCCGATGCATTTGCATTGTTTGAAAGATTGGAATCTAAATTGGATCAATACAAAAACCAACTAAAAAGAGCATGTGTTGAGTTGGCAAAAGATTGGAGAACAGATCGTTACTTGCGAAGATTAGAGGCAATGATGATTGTTGCTGATAAAGATATTAGTTTATTATTATCTGGAACTGGTGATGTCATTGAGTCAGATGATGGCATACTGGCAATTGGATCGGGTGGCCCTTATGCAAATAGTGCTGCTAAAGCTTTAATTAGTAAAACTAAAATGAACGCAAAAGAAATTGCAATTGAGTCACTAAATATTGCTGCTGAAATATGTATTTATACAAATCATAATATTGTTTCAGAAACTATAGAAATTTAAATGGAATCAAGTTTTAGTCCAAGGGAAATTGTTTCAGAACTTGATAAGTTTATTATAGGTCAAAAAAAAGCAAAGAGGGCGGTTGCTGTTGCGTTAAGAAATCGTTGGAGAAGAAAACAATTAGAAGAAAGTTTAAGAGAAGAGATTGTTCCCAAAAATATTTTAATGGTTGGGCCAACAGGATGTGGAAAAACAGAAATATCAAGAAGGCTTGCTAAACTTGCAAATGCTCCTTTTATAAAAGTAGAAGCAACAAAATTCACTGAGGTTGGATATGTTGGTAGAGATGTAGAGCAGATAATTAGAGATTTAGTAGAAACAAGTATAAGTAAAACAAAAACAGAAATGGGAAAAGAAGTTAGGGCACAAGCAGAAAAAAACGCAGAAGAAAGAATTTTGGACGTGCTTGTCTCAAAAAACTCAAGTGATTCTACTAGAGAAAATTTTAGAAAGAAACTTAGATCTGGTGAGTTAAATGATAAAGAGGTTGAAATTCATGTAGACTCAAGTTCTAATATTAATTTACCTACAATGGATATTCCGGGAATGCCTGGTTCTCAAATGGGTATGATAAACCTTGGTGATGTTTTAGGAAAAGGTTTTGGAAAGCAAAAAAAAATTAAAAAAATGTCTGTTAGTGATTCACATGCGTATTTGCTTGATGAAGAAACGGGTAAGCTTCTTGATAATGATAAAATAGTTTCCAGGGCTTTAGAAGATGTTGAGCAAAATGGAATTGTTTTTATTGATGAAATAGACAAAATTACCTCACGAAGTGAAAGAACTGGTGCGGATGTCTCGCGTGAAGGTGTTCAAAGAGATCTCCTTCCTTTAATTGAGGGTACAACAGTTACCACAAAACATGGTGTTGTTAAAACTGATTACGTATTGTTTATAGCGTCAGGTGCTTTTCATTTAGCCAAACCCGCTGATATGCTTCCTGAACTACAGGGTAGGCTCCCTATTAGGGTTGAGCTTGAAAGTCTTTCAAAAAAAGACTTTAAATTGATTTTAACCGAGACTCAAAACAGCCTTATAAAGCAATATATTGGCCTCCTTGGAACTGAAAAAATAACATTGGTTTTTGAAGAAAGTGGGATAGATAAAATTGCAACATTGGCTACAGAAATCAACCAAAATGTTGAAAATATTGGAGCTAGAAGGTTGCACACTATTATGGAAAAGTTGCTTGAAGATGTAAGTTTTAAGGCATCAGATATTGGGCCTGCAGAAATAGTTATTAATGCGGAATATGTTGAAAAAAGCCTTGGAGAGTTAATTAAAAGCCAAGACTTGTCAAAATTTATACTTTAATTATTGATTTTATACTCATCCTTGCCTAACGAAACAGGGTGATAAAAAATTTTAAAATCGAAATAATTATATTAGCCCTACTTCTAATAAGTATTTTTGTTTCGTATAAATTAGATATTGGTTTTTATATATATTTTAACACTATTAACAACAGCTTAGAAACTATTTATTTAAAACAATTTTTTACCAACATTACATCTTTAGGTGATTCACTTTGGTATTTTTCTTTATGTTTCTTTGGGCTTTTATTAATTTTTATTTTTTCAAAACTGCGTATAATTACTGACAAGATATTTAATGATTTAAAAAATTTACTTTACTACTTATTTGTTTCGTTGTTGATAACTGGATTTATAACACAGGTCTTAAAACATGTTGTTGGCAGGCCTAGACCAAATTACACAAACATGGACGAAGCGTTTAGTTTTGATTTTTTTTCAACCAGCTCTAATTTTCACTCATTTCCATCTGGGCATAGTTCCACAATATTTATTTTAGCCTTAGTGCTTTCTACAGCTGTTCCAAAATTAAGATATTTGTTTTTGTTTTTTGCCTCAGTTGTTGCATTCAGCAGGGTTGTGGTCGGAGCACACTTTTTTACCGATATAATAGGTGGGGTTGTCGTAGCATTTATAGGTTATAAATTAATTAATCTTTTTTTTAATAAAAAACTTAAAAAACCTCTGCCAAAAAAAATAGATTTCATAGATGAGAATTTGTTTTTTTTATTTTCTCTTGCTCTTTTTATATTGGCAATTTTTTTAACAGTGGGATCAGCTTTTGATCTTTTTTTTAGTAGTTTGTTTTATAAAGGAGATAACCAGTTTCTTCTTCAAAGTTTTTATACAATAACTTTATTTTTTAGAAAAATTGTACTTCCAACTATTTTAGTCTATGTTTTGTTTCTCCCTCTTATTTCTAAAATTATGCCAATTAAAAAACTTTTTTTTGGGTATAGTTTTGTGTTTAAGGATATAATTTATATTTGGTCAAATGTATTAGTAAGCTTAGTTGTTGTAATAAATTTAATATTTAAAACATTTTGGGGTAGGGCTCGTCCAGGTGATGTATTACAATTAGGTGGTGAGGGTAGTTTTTCTCCTTGGTATCAAATTTCAGATGCTTGTTCTTCCAATTGTTCTTTTGTATCTGGAGATGCTGCAGTTGGGTTTTCACTAGTAGTGCTGTATTTTATTACTAAAAACTCCTATTATTTATATAGCTCGATTGTATTTGGGTTTCTTCTTGGTATAATTAGAATTGCTGAAGGGGGTCACTTTTTAAGTGATATTATTTTCTCTGGTATAATTGTTTTTTTAATAACCTATGTTTTTAGTAAATTTTTTTTTAGTAAAACTAAATGATGATTAGATCTTTTGTTGTTTTAATCCTGTTTTTTTCAGTTTTTAAGTCATTGGCTATTTTTTTAACAACATATAACTTGTTTGGTGATGAGGCGCAGTATTGGCTTTGGTCAAAAGAATTAAGTTTTGGCTATCTATCCAAACCTCCTTTAATAGCTTGGGTAATTTATCTTTACACTTCTATATTTGGAGAAAGTTTTCAAGCTCTGAAACACTTGCCGATATTAATTTATTTTTTAACAAGTTTTGCAATATATGCATTTTGCAAAAGGCTAAATTTGGACACTGGTCTATCAGTTTTGTGTTCGCTTAGTTTTTTAATTATGCCTGCGGTAAGTCTTTCTTCATTTATTGTGTCAACAGATGTCTTGCTCCTACTTTTTTGGACGCTTTCAATGAGTAGTTTATTACAAATAAAAGAAAAACCCTCCAGCTTGAACTTTACAATACTTGGGATTATGCTTGGAATGGGGTTTTTGTCAAAATATGCAATTATTTATTTTTTTATTTCATTGTTTTTTGTTATGTTTTTTGACAAAAAATTAAGAGGTGTTTTTTTTACAAATTATTTCAAAATAGCCCTTTGTTTGATTTCTTTTATAATTGTTATTTTTCCAAATGTTTTGTGGAATGCAAATAATGGTTGGTTAACAGTAGGTCATACTTCAGATAATGCCAACTTAAAAAATTTTGATCCAAATTTTTTAAGGGGTGTATATTTTTTGGCACTACAAATTTTCATGGTTGGTCCTTTGTTGTTTGTTGGGGCATTAATAAATATAAGAAAAATTAATATAGACCAAAATAACATTTTTTTACTTTGTTTTTCTCTGCCAATAATATTTATAGTTTTGGTAGAAAGTATAATTGTTAGGGCTAACGCGAATTGGGCAGCTGTTGCTCTCATTTGCGTATTGGTTTTGTTGATACGAGTTCTAAAAAAATTAAACGTGGCCATCATTGTTTTGAATTTTGCTTTTAATTTTATTTTTGGTTTTTTATTATTTTCTTTAATAGCAAGTAGTTCAAACCTTAGGGTTTTTGATCGAATAATTGGAATTAAAGAATTTTCCAATGACTTAATTTTGCAAATGGGAGATAGCTCAAATATTGTTGTCGTAGATAGGTTGTTGTTTTCTAGCTTATCTTATGAATATAGGAACAAAAATTATAACTTGTTAATGCCCCTAAAACCAGGAGAGAGTATTACGAAACATTTTCAAATAAATTCTGCATTAGAAAAAAATATGTCTAAAAATTTTATACTTGTTGGAGAAAGTGCTGAAATTTTTTATTTAGAGAATAAGCCAAATATTAAATACTTAACCACTCTAACGCCCCGGTTCATTTCATCGCCATTAAAAATTCATGAAGTTAGTTTTTAAATTTTTATTTATAGTTTGTGTCATAATTTTAACCAGTAGTAGATTGTGTGCTGGTGACTCAACAAAGTACAATGTTGTAACAGGTGGTTTAAAAATAGGTGTTTTAAACTGGGATTTGTTTATAGATGACGGGGAATATGTTTTTGAGGTTACACTTAAAAGCAAGAGATATTTAACAACTTTACTTGGTTTTAGTGGTTCTTACTTGGTACGGGGAAGTGTTTATAACGATTCATTTACACCAAGTTTTTATTCACAAGATTGGAAAACCTCTAAAAAAAATAGAAAAATAGAAATAGTTTTTAAAAAAAACAAAGTTTTTAAGTTAACACAATCACCCCCAGAACAAGAGTTTTCAAGAATAACATATGAAGAAACATATGAATATTCAGACCCATTAACCTCTTTCTTAAATGTTTTGTCTGGCTATGATGAAAGCAAAACAATTGATGGGAGAAGGGTTTATTCTATAGTATTAGGTGAAAGCAAAAGTCAAAATATAAAAAACTATACTATTAAAAATTTTAAAAACATTTGGGCCGATCATAAAAGAAATGATCTTGATCAAATAAAGATAATAAATGAAAAAAGTAGTTATGCGCCTAAAGAAATTCATATAACTTTTAAGGACAGGGTTTTTAAACTTATTAAAGACTAAGTTTTTTTTTTCGTAAATAAATATAAAAGGCTCCGTCTCCACCCCTTTCAACTCCAGCCTTTTCAAAAGTTAGTATATATTTTGATAATTTTGGATCTTTAACCCAATCTAAAAAGGACTCTCTGATTTTGCCATAAAACAGCTTGGGTTGGTTTTTGTAATCTTGGTTATTTACATTTTTGTTATACCTAAGTCCTTTTCCAGTAATAAACAAAATACATCTTTTGTTTTGATTATAGCTATTAACTATAGCTTGGTTAAATATTTCTTTTGCTTCGTTTATTGTTTTTCCATGAAAATCGATTTTTTTATCTATTACAACCCTCCCCCTTCTTAAAAGTTTGTTAACTCCCCCAACTTCGATTGAATATTTGGTGTTTTTTAAATTTTTATTATCTGTTTTTGTTTTGACCTGTTCTTTAACCGCTTCCTTTTTTTTGCTAATTAAGCCTTTTGGAACCTTAATAATTTCTTTATGAATTCTGTTTTTCTTTTTAATTGGTGTGATTTTTCCTAGGTGTTTTAAAAAAACTTCATCATCGTTATTATTCATTTTTTTAGATAATGTTTAATAAGGTTGTTAACACGTGAAGGTGTTTGTTTATACCACAGACTATCAAGCATTTCTAAAGAGGCGAGGTATTTGTTGTTGTTTTTAATATGAAACATCATTTTTGTAAATTTACGTACTTTTTTTATACCCATTTGAAAAATCATTTCAATCAATAAGTTTTTTGTTTCTTTTGAGAATAAAAATTTATTATAATTTTTTTTATAGAGGTTTAATGCGTTATTAAAATCTTTATCAAATAGTTTTTCAAAAAAAATTTTATCAAATTTTTTATCAAAAAAATATTTTTCATTACTTAAAATTAGGTGGCCGTAGCCAATGGTATAGTGTCCAGTTTGGTCCTTATAGGGTTTTTTTGAAAAACCTTCATTTTTTTTTATTCTGTTTTTTAATAAGGTGTGTTGCAACAGACTATGTTGAAGTTAAAATCCAAGCAGGATTTTTACTATCAATTTTTTTCTCAAACGTCCATGTGTCTTGCTTTTTTGTTATGGAGCCTTCGTCATTGTCTTTAAACTGTTCGCTTGTAAATTTTAATGTAATTTTCATAGTGTTGTTTTCAACTGTTGCATTTTCAACACCATCAACAACCAAAGAATAAAATTGTGAATTGGGATCATTTGTTTTTTCATCAATTGATTTTTCAAATGCATAAAAAACCTCTTTGGAAACTAATTCTTTTAAGGTCTTTTTGTTGCCTTCGTTGTATGAGGTAATTATAAGCTCAAAGGCTTTTTTAGCGCCTTCTAAAAATTGCTTATGATCAAAATTTTTATTTTTTAGGTATACCGCTGAAAGCTTTTGCTCACTTTCTTTAAGCTGCGGGGTAGGGTTTTGGTCATTTGTGTGAGTCTCTTTTTTTGCCCCTTGAACTGTTTGTGTTTTTTGAAACCCTGTTCTTTTTCCCAAAACACTTCTAAGTCTATATATTAAGAAAATTGCAATAGCAGCAAAAACTATAATGTCAAAAAACTGAAGGTCACCATAAATCATTTTTTTTTATATAATCACTTTTTTTTATATTAGTAGTCAAATTTTTCCCACAAAGAAGATTTTATATTTTTTGCCATTAATTTATGCTTTGATATACTTTCTTGTTCTACAATTAATTTGACAATTTTTTGTTTATTATTGTTGTTTTTTTTATCTTCAGACTTTTTTGTTTTTTTTCTAGAAACAAGCTCCATTGTGAACTGTTTTCCTCCTTTAAGCTCCAAATACACTTCTGAAAGTAGTTGGGCGTCAAGAAGCGCTCCATGAAGGCCTCTTTTTGATAAATCAATATTAAAGTGGCGACAAAGATAATCGAGGTTTGCAATCCTAGTGTTGAGAACGCTTCTTGCAAGACTAACAGTGTCGGTTATTTTGTTTGAGAGATTTTTCTTTCCAATTAGTTTTAACTCGTTGTTTAAAAAACCAATATCAAAATCTGCATTGTGAATAATTAGGTTATCATCTCTAATAAAGTTTAAAAACTCTAAGTGTTGTTCTTCGAAAGTTTTCTTATCTTTTAAAAAATCATTAGTTATTCCTGTTATTTTTACAGCATCTTCTGACATTTTTTTATCAACCCGGCAATAAAACTGTAAAGTGTTTTTAGTTGCAATGTGGTTTATCATTTCCACACACCCCACCTCTATAATCCTGTCGCCGTTTTTGTGACTTAGTCCTGTTGTTTCGGTATCTAATACAATTTCTCTCATGTGTTAATTTTTTTTAAAAATTTATCAAAGTTTATAAAAAGCATTTTTTTAGATTTATTGTTATAAATACAATAATCTGATCTTTTTAATCTTTCAACATCTGAAGTTTGGTTATTTAGTATTAATTTAAAAAGGCTTTCAGGTATGTTTCTAAATTTTTTAACTCGTCTAAGCCTTTTTATTTTAGGGCATAGAAGGCTCAAAATAATATTAAAATTTTTATCTAGTCTTTTTTCAAGCAAAAGGGGTACATCTATAAATATAAGGTTTGTTTTGTTTTTTTTATGTTTTTTAATAAACGTTTCTCTTTTTTTCTTAACCTCAGCATGAATAAATAACTCAAGCTTGTTTTTTAGCTTTGGGTTTGAAAAAATAGTTTTAGAAATATACTTTTTATCAATTCTGTTTTTTTTTATAGATTTTTTTAAACCTATTTTATTTAGGTATAACTTAAATTTAGATGTGGGTTTCTGATAAATTGTTTTTACAACTGAATCTGAGTCGTGAACAGGGTATCTTCTCTTTTTTATATGTTTAATTAATGTTGATTTTCCCGATCCAATTCCTCCAGTTATTCCAACAATTTTAGTCATTTTGTTTTTTTATCAAGCATGTTTAAAAGCCTTTTATCTATCTCTGGCTCAAAACCAAACCACTCTTTAAAACAAGGTATGGCTTGGTTAACAAGCATTAGTATGCCGTAAATTTTTTTATTTGTTTTAAACTGTTTTAAAAACTTAGTGTTTTTAGGCGAATAAACTATGTCACTAATAATGGTTTTTGGGCTTATGAGTTTTTTTTGGCTGTTTGTAATTATGTTAACTGGTGTTGTGTTTATTATTAAAGACGCATCAGAAAGGTGGTCGTCAAGTTTGTTAAATTTTTTTGTATACTTTCCACCTAAGCTGTTTTTAATTATTCTCCTTGTTTGGTTAAAAACTATAATGTTTTTAAACCCTGTTTTTTTTAAACTGTAGTAGATGGCCATCCCTGCTCCACCGTAGCCAAGCATGAGAACTTTCTTTTTTTTGTTTATTTTAAAACCGGTTAATGATTTTTTGTAGCCTATCCAATCTGTGTTAATTCCCTTTGTTGTGTTTTTTTTAAATATTACACAATTAACGGCTTCTATTTTTGACGCGTGTTTATCTAATACATCAACAAAGCGTATTATGTCTTTTTTATAAGGTATTGTTATGTTTAATCCTAAAAGATTTTTTTGTATTAAAATTTGCTTAATCTCTCTGTTAAAAAATTTTTTATTAATTTCATAATATCCGTATGTTGCCTTTATTTTATATTTTTTGAACCAATATTTGAAAATTGTTGGTGAGAGACTTTTTGATGCGTTGTTGCCTATTACATATAGTTTGTTCATTTGCTTTTCATTAAAAATTTTAAAAAAGAAAAAAGCGGGAAACCCATTACATTAAAAAAATCACCCTTAATGTTTTCTATAATATTTGGGCCCAATCGTTCTATTTGATAACATCCTACTGATTCCAATATTTGTGTTCCGCATTCTTTTAAATATTTATTAATTTCTTTTTTATCAAGTTTTCTAATTTTTACATTTGTTTTTTCTGTGGCGCCCCAAATTTGTTTGCCTTGTTTAAAAACAACCGCTGATGATATTATTTGGTGCTCTCTTCCCGATAGTTTTTCAAGTTTTTTTTTCGCTTGTTTATAGTTTTTTGCTTTGTCAAATATTTTTCCATTAAAAACAATTATTGTGTCGCAGCCCAAAACCATTTTACCAGGATTTTTTTTGCTAATATTTTTTGCCTTTTGTTCTGCAAGGAGTTTTGCAATTTCAGGAGGTTTTTTTTTAGTTTTTTTTAGTTTTTTTTTAATCAGGTCTTCGTTTACTTTTGGCTTTTGCTTTGTAAAGTTTAGCCCGTTCTGTTTTAAAATTTTGTAACGAGACTTGCTTGAGCTAGCCAGTATAAATTCTGTGTTAATAAGCATGTTGATAAATTAATAGTTTATAAACGTTATTGTTTTTTTTGTGTTTTTGTTTTTTTTTAGCTTTTTTTATTTGTTTTTTATTAACAGTTTGTTGTTTTGTTATCTTTTTATACATATTATTGTTAGTAATTATTTATATTTTTTAATACACAAATTATTAATAAGTTGTTAAAATAAAAAACACCAAAAATCAGCAATTTGTTTAGTTATAAAATTATGTGGTTATGTTTTTGTTTGTTTGTCCCAAATATAATAAAATTGTTAAATAATTAGGGTGTTTTTTTAATTAAGCTAATCAACCTCACAAATACTAATACTATAAATATATAAATATACTTATTAATATTTTGACAAAAAGAACCTTATTTTGTAAACGTAAATTTCTTTTCTACTTCAACCCC
>MDTE01091132.1_pt1 | contig 18659 bp, 16 predicted proteins | sample 811231 | NCBI WGS metagenome assembly MDTE01 (sample SAMN05326651, study PRJNA326480) | marine metagenome | isolation source: seawater | place: Indian Ocean: Red Sea | collected 2010 | reverse complement strand
CTTCTTTTTCGAATTTCTCGACAAACGCATCAATGGACTCTGCTTTGACCAGGCCCTTCTCGATCAGAAGACTCTCCAGTGCCTTGACTCGAAGCACGGCGTCGGCCGGCAGATGCGCGAGATCGGGATACTGGCCGGGCGCCGGGTGCGAATGTGCATCGCTCATGATGGGGTCTCTCTCATACCACACGGGTGCGAACGATCATGGTGCCGTACTGGACCGAGGCGGGCAAACGGATACATCTGGTACGTCGCTGGTGAGCGGGCGGCATCTGCCGTGACCGTCCCCCTCCAAGTAGGCAAGCCCGCGCTCGGTTGATATGGTGCAACACAGACAGGACTAGAGCACTGGGCACGCTGATGGATGAACAGCCTGCCGAGCGAGAGGATTCCCATGAACACCAACCCACTGTCACCGGTCACTGATAATGACATTCGCACATTCGAAACCGATGGGGTGGTGTGTTTACGGAACATGATTGATGCCGCCTGGCTTAGTGAGCTTCGGAACGGCATCGACAGAGTGATTGAGACCCCCACCCCACTGCACACCATCCAGACGCTCGCGGGTGAGGACGGCTTTTTCTTGTCCGATATCTGTATGGCGCAGTGGGACACGGCAGTGCGCGAGTTCGTGCTGCAGGGACCAGCCGCAGAGATTGCCGCCAGGCTCATGCGTTCAAAGCAGTGCAACTTCTGGGCCGACACCTTGTGGGTCAAGGACGCCGCGACCCCGAAACGCACCCGTTGGCATCAAGACCAGCCGTTCTTCTGGGTCAACGGCGAACAGATGTGTGTGATCTGGTGGCCGCTCGACAGCGTCTCGCAAGCCGACTGCCTCGAGCTCATCCGTGGCTCACATCAATGGGGTAAGTGGTATGCCCCGGAGCTCAGCAAGAAAGGACAGCATCTATACAACAGCGGCGGCCGTGAGTTCGACCGTATGCCCGATATCAGTGCCCAGATCGACGACTACGACGTCGCATCGTGGGCCATGCAGCCCGGCGACTGTATTGTGTTTCACGGCAGCACAGTGCATGGCGCTCCAGGCAATACGAGCGGTCACCGACGACGTGCCATATCGACGATCTGGATGGGTGACGATACCCGTCTAGGTGAACGACCCTCACCAGGCAGACCGCACTTCCATGGGCACGACCTGACACTCGGTGATCGGATGGACAGCGGCTATTTTCCGCGAGTGTGGCCACGCGAGGGAACCCTAGACGCCGAATGCTTTGAGCGCTTCAACGACACTGAGCTGCGCATCACCAACTGAATGGAGGATTGCCGTCCATCTGGCTGTCGCCTGGGTGACGCGCTGGCAACACCGCGTGACGGAGCTATTTCAACGCGTTCATTACCATCGGATAGCTTCCCAGCACATCCAAGGCGCCGACCACTGGCGCACTTCGCAAGCGCTCCGGGGTCAACTCCTGGATCCGAGTCACGCCCAGTAAACCCATGTCGACCGTCAACTCCTCCTCCAACAGCTGTAACCCGCGAGCTAAAACCTCGCTACCTCCGGCGCCCAGCGCCAGAGCCTGAACACGGCCAATACCGACAGCGTCAGCGCCGAGCGCCAGACACTTGAGCACATCGGTGCCGCGCAGACAGCCACCGTCGACGATGACTTTGGTGTGCTCACCAAGGGCGGCGACCACCTCGGGTAACACGGCGACGGTGCCCGGCTGATAGTCGAGTTGGCGACCGCCATGATTCGAGACATAAATGACATCGGCACCATGATCGACGGCACGGGTCGCGCAATCGGCACTCATGATGCCCTTCGCGATAACGGGCAGATCGGTGCGTCGCTTCACGTACTCGAGCATCTCCCAGGTGACCTTCGCCGCGTAGAACGCGTTGTCTAGCTCTTCTGGGGCGGATGCCACACCTTGCCGGACATCACGCAGCACTTCGGAGTACAACCTTCGCCGATTGACCTTGGTGTTCGGCTGATTCATCAAGTCATGGTCACGCCGTGAGTAGTAAGGGGTATCGGCGAGCACCGCGATGCCGGCGAGCGGCAGCACCGCAAGACGGTCCAGGGTCTCATCGAGCCAGCACTGATCGCCTTGCACATACAAGGTGAATACGACCGGCGCTTTACTGGCCGCACAAACGGCCTCGATACCGGGGTCGGCCACGCCACTGAAAAAGCTCATCACTCCAGCCTGCTCCGCCGCGCGTGCCGCCGCCGCACCTGCTTGCGGGTCTACCAGGCCGATGGAACCCATCGGCGCGAGCACAATGGGCATTGCAAGCTCAGCGCCCAGCAGCCGCGTGGACAAATCAATTCGACTCACGTCACGGTAGATATCCGCATCGAAGGCTAGGCTCTCGAGCGCATGACGATTGCGCCGCGCGGTGGCTCCGGAGCCGGCGGCCCCGACGACGAATTCCCACACTGCCGGGTCCAGCTTCTCGTGCGCAGCGAGCACCATCTGTTGCAGGGTTACGAAGTCTTTCATGGGTGACTCCTGAGCCATCGCTCGGCGCATGATATCGCTTTTGGTGGACCCCGGAGGGCGCGAGTCCGGTGACTGCCGATGGGAAGCCACGGCAGATTGGCGTAAGGTAACGACAAGTGGGACCCGAACAATGCTGTGTTGTCTGATTGTCGGCCTGCGGTACCAACAAGATCAAGCGTCACGAGAGGAATCAAATCAATGAATGACTTTGAAAAACAGGACTCCTACAAGGCGTCCGAAGTCCGCCGCATGAAGGCGGACTACGAGGACGGCGGCCTGAACCGGCGTCAGTTCCTGCAAGGGCTGATGGCTGTGGGCCTAAGCGCGACGGCGGCTACCGCCATTGTCACCGGCTCACGCGATGTCCGTGCCATGACCCCGAAAAAAGGTGGCCGCATCCGTGTCGGCTGGTCCACACACGGTCCGACCGACACCCTCGACCCGATTCTGTTCACCGAGGGTTTGGCTTACAGCCGTGGCCGCGCGCACTTGAACAATCTGGTGCAGTTCAATGACGACCTGAGTGTGCGTCCGGAGCTGGCGGAGAACATCGACGTCAGCGCCGATGCTTCTGAGTTCACCTTCGAGCTGCGCAAGGGTGTTACCTGGCACGACGGCAAAGACTTCACGGCTGACGATGTGGTCTACAGCATGAATCGTCACCGGGGTGATGACAGTGTCTCCAAAGCGAAGACCTTGGTGGGTATGGTCTCGGAGTGGAAGAAAGTCGACAACCACACCGTCAAGGCCATTTTGAGCTCACCGAACGCGGACTTGCTGCCAACACTCGCAACCTTCCATTTCAAAATCGTTCAGGACGGAGCCGAGGAAAAAGAAGGTTATTTCAACAAGGTCATCGGCACTGGTCCGTTCACCTGCGAAGAGTTCACCCCTGGTGTGCGCTCAGTGTCCAAGCGCAATCCGAACTACTGGCGCGAAGGACCCAATGTGGACGAGATCGAGCTGTTCGGCATCACCGATCAGGTGTCACGCCAGAACGCGCTCGCGTCGGGAGATATTCACATGATGTCGGATCTCGACTTCAAAGCCATCAAGCAAGTCGAGTCCAATGACGAGGTGCGCGTAGTGTCCGCTGAGTCTGGTGCATACACCAACTTCGTACTGATGCTGGATCGCTCGCCGGGCAACAACCCGGACTTCGTCGAGACCATCAAGCTCATCCAGAACCGCACACGTCTGGTGCGCTCGGTGCTCAAAGGCCAGGGCGGCCCGGGTAACGATCATCCCATCGGTCCGGCCTATGGTGTGCATCACTGCGAGTCTCTGGAGCAAACCGAACTCGATCACGACAAGGCAAGCTTCCACCTCAAGAAGTCCGGTATCAGCGAGATGGAAGTGTTGACCAGTGACGCCGCCGGTGCGGGCGCCAACGACATGACCCTGCTGATGCAAAGCGAAGCAACCAAGATTGGCCTCAATCTGTCGGTCAAGCGGGTCCCGTCTGACGGGTACTGGGGCACGGTGTGGATGAACTCACCGTTCCACGTGTCCGGTTGGAACATGCGTCCGACGGCATATGTCATGCTGGAGCTTGCCTACGGCCCGGAAGCACCCTGGAACGAATCGGTGTGGAAGAACGAGCGCATGGGCATGCTACTGGAAGCCGCCCGCTCCAGCACTGACGAGGGCGCGCGTAAAGATATGTTCTGCGAGATGCAGGGCCTCATCCGTGCCGAGGCCGGTTCACCACTGCCAATGCACTCGAGCTACGTGGATGCAGTGTCCGCCAAGATTCAGGGCGTACCCGGCGTGCCGCTGGCGCAGCTCGGCGGCTGTGAGTGGCCAGAATACGTCTGGCTCGACGACTGAGCTTAGTTCACATCCGCCCCCTCGCGAGTTCCGGGGGGGGCGGATGGCTCCGACATACTTTCAGAAGCGGCACTACCACCAAACTTCGATATCAAGTCCATTCGTCAAATTGGTGAGCACGGCGGGGTCGTGACCATCGCCGACTGGAAAGATGCCGACCACCCAACAGCTTGGCTTTGCGATCGACGGGGCGGCCGCTGCTATCGTCGCCAACGCCGTCGGCTTTGACGCCGAGCTCAGCAGCGCGGCATACAGGGTCATGTTCTAGGTGTTTGCGGCCTTGCACCCACCGGGTGGATTTGCTTGTGCTGCCGCCTGACAGCTTGCCAGTCAGGTCAAACCGTGATTCTTTGCTGAGTCATTTTGCTGGCCGGGGAGCAGCGGTGGTCATTCGGAAAGCAGATGCGCAAGACGAGTGGGCTGTTAGAGCTTGCGCTGAAGACGCGTACCAGCAGTACGTGGTGGCCATCGGCAAAAAACCTGCGCCCATGGTTGCTGATTTCGGCGCCCAGATCGCCGAGGGATGTGTTTACGTGGCTTGCCGGGGAAATGAGGTTGTAGGCTTCATCGTGTTCTTCGAACGCGATGACCACATGTTCCTCGAAAACGTGGCTGTCAAAACGGCGCTTGCGAGGCAGGGCATCGGTAAAGCGCTGATTGACTACTGTGAAAGCCAAACCAAAGCGCTGGGCTTGACCTCGGTTGTGCTCTACACCAACGAGAAAATGACCGCCAATCTCTCGATGTACCCGCATCTGGGCTATGTGGAATTCGACAGGCGCGCCGAAGCTGGCTTCAACCGGGTGTATTTCAAAAAAAGCGTCTAACCGAAGCTGAATTTCAGACGTGGTATCGACGTTCCTGTGCAAAGATCATGAGCCAGTAGGCTTGCGCCCCTACGGCACCCAGCGGAACCAGGAACCAGTCGCCATCGAGCAACACGGCCAAGATGACCAGTAACCAGAAGTCGGCGCGCGCAAGCTCACGGAAGAAAAAGATTATGCGCTGACCGAACCTGCCGGGGAGCGGCGTGAATGCCACTTCCGGTTGTGGAGCGGTTTTTGCCCAGTTGCCCTGCCGGTAGTCCAAAACCTGTTGCAGCACGTAATTGATGGTGGCGCCGAGCCCCGCAATGCAACCTGCCCACAACCACCAAATCTCGCCTGTGGCACTGCTCGCACCCATCCCCAAGCCCACAAAAAAACTCGCATTGACCAACCAATCAGAAAAAGTGTCGAAGCGATGACCGAAAGTGGACGAGACCTGCCTGGCCCGCGCGACCTCACCATCACAATTGTCGAGCACGTAGGACAGTGCGAACATGAAGGCACCGAGGCTGTTGCCGAGGTAGCTACCTTGTGCAAACTGCCACGCGGCCGCGAGACCCAGCGCGAGCGACAAGACCGTGTCTGATTCGGCGTCAGCGGTGTACGGAGTAGCAATGGCGTCAGCAATCGAGAAAGCCGTCGAATAACGGGCACCGGAACCTGATGGCTGGCGTCCGGTAATGTTCGAGTACTGTTGCTCATCTGGCTTCCAAAACTCAACGCAGCTCGAAGTCGGCAGTATTGACCGCCTTAGTTCGGTTCCAGTATTCCAACAGACGAAATGGCCAGTTTTGCGTTACTCGGCCGGCCTTGTTCTTGTACCAGCTGCGCACGTTCTCCGCGCCCCAGGCCACGTCCAAGTTGCCTTGGTCGATGATCTCGTTGTAGGCGTCGTGCACGTCGCGGCGGCATTCGAGACTGCGCAATCCCCGCTCCATCAGCAGACGCAGACAACTCATGATGTAGTGCACACCGCACTCTGAGAAAAAGATGGTGCTACCGGTAACGACGATGTTGGTGTTGGGCCCGTAGAGACAAAACAGATTCGGAAAGCCCGGCACCACCACACCGAGATAGGCACGCGGGTCATCGCCCCAGCTGTCGCGCAGATCACGTCCGCCCGGACCTTTGATCTCCATCGGCCACAGAAAGCGGCTGGCATGAAAACCAGTGGCGAACACGAGAGCGTCGACTTCATGCTCGGCGCCGTCGTCGGTTACCAGACCAGCGGATGTGATGCGTTCGATGCCTTCCGTGATCAACTGCACATCGTCACGCAGCAACGAGCGATACCAGGTGCCATCATCGACCAGCAAGCGTTTGCCACAGGGCGCATGTTCGGGCGTGAGCTTCTCGACCAGCGCCGAGTCTTCCCCCACTTCTTGCTTGATGCTGTCGATCAAGAACTCGCGTAAGGCCTGGTTCTCTGGACTTACCGAGCGCTCCTGATGCGGCCAGCAGGGGTCCTTGGTGACCGAGGCATACAAGCCCTCGCCATCCAGCCAGAACAACAGAAAGTGATACCAACGTGCGTAGTGCGGCACATGGTTGATGAGCCAGTGCTCACCGTCAGGCACATCATGGCGATACGACGGGCTCGGGTAGATCCATGGTGGCGTGCGCATGAAGATGCGGACATCTCGAGCCTGCTCGGCGACTTCCGGAATCAACTGCATGGCGCTTGCACCGGTACCGATGACGGCGACCCGCTTGCCGCTTAGGTCAACGGACTGATCCCAGCGCGCTGAGTGAAAGGCCGGTCCCGTGAAGTCGTCACGACCGGCAATGTCCGGCAGCTTCGGTTGATTGAGCTGCCCGACGGCGCTGATGAACGCGTTGGCGCTGAGCTCAGTGCTGACACCGTCAGCGTCGCGGATGATGACCCGCCAGAGACCGCTGCCCTCATCGAACTCGGCGCGCTCGACCTCATGCCCAAACCGAATATGAGGAACAATGCCAAAGTCAGTCGCACATTCTGAAAAATAGCGCTGCAACACCGGCTGTGTGCAGTAGTACTGCGGCCAGGGGTAACGCGCAAAAGAGTACTCGAACACATGACTGGGGCTGTCGACCCGGCAGCCCGGATACTGGTTGTCGAGCCAAGTACCTCCGACAGCAAGGCTGCGCTCCACGATGGTGAACGGCACGCCCGCTTGCTTGAGCCTGCAGCCGGCGAGCAAGCCGGACATGCCGGCGCCGACGATGACGACATGAAAGCTCTGCTTGACCTCGTCGGGGATAGCCTCAAAGCCGGGCAAGCCGTAGGCATCTTCACCCTCGAACTCTGACTCTTCCAGATAGAATTCGAGATAGTCGTCTTCCAAAGTCTGACCGGTGAGGAACTGCAACAGCTCGCGCAAGGCGGTTTTGTCGAGTGGAGGCAGTGAAGGGCAGCCACGATCACGATAGTCGCGCAACGCCTCGGCGGTGAGCTGCTTGACCATCGTCTGCTCGTCAGGGCTCAAACCACATTGCAGATCACGAGTTCGATTCTTGTCGATGCGCATGCCGCCGCGAATCAACTCCAGACTGCCAGTGAGCTGCGTAAGACAGGCGACCAGCACAGGGACATTGGCGTACTCGAGTGCAGCGTCGATGGCCGCATCCGATTCGGTGATCGGCTCCCAGTCGAAATAACCCTTCGCGGCCATGTCAGTTGACCCTCATCGCGTTCGATTTATGAACACAGAACACGGTTTGGCCTTGGGTTGTCAACCACGACGAGAGAGTTCGGCCGTACTCGCGCTTACCGCAGGTGACGAGTAAGCTCAGAACTTCGCCGAATCCAGTACCACCATGATCGACACGCTCATTAGCACGGGACACTTGGTTGATGGCGCGGAGCCCATGAACAACAACGGCAACATTCATGTATGACTACATCATTGTCGGTGGTGGCTCGGCAGGGTCCGTGCTGGCCAATCGGTTGTCAGCCAGCAGCGCCAATAAAGTGTTGTTGTGCGAAGCCGGTGACGATACGCCGCCGGGCAAAGTACCGGACGATATTCTGGACAGCTACGCGGGCATGGCGTATCTGAACCCGCGCTACACCTGGACCGAGCTTCGCGCCTACACCGAGATCATTTCCGACAACACACCGCCGGATGCACCACGGCCACCCGCGCGTGTCTACGAGCAGGCCCGTGTGCTGGGCGGTGGCTCGTCCATCAATGGTCAGCTAGCGAATCGTGGCGCGCCGACCGACTATGACGAATGGCATGAGCGCGGCGCCGACGGGTGGCGCTGGGATGATGTGCTGCCGTACTTCAAAAAGGTCGAGCACGATCTCGACTATGACGGCCCGTATCACGGCAAGGACGGTCGCATTCCGGTCCGGCGCTTGCTCGAAGATCAATGGTGCGGGCATGCACGCGCACTCGCCAAGTCGTTTGGCAATCTCGGCTATGACTATCTGCCCGATCAAAATGGCGAGTACCTGGACGGCTTCTTTGGGGTCACCATGTCAAATGCCTACGAGCGACGGGTATCCGCGGCGATTGGCTATCTGGACTCGGTAACCCGCGCGCGACCCAACCTGACACTCTCGACCAACACCCAGGTGACAGGCCTGCAGTTCGAGGGCACGCGCTGTGTCGGCGTCGAGGCCGTCGTCGACGGGCGCAGCGAAATGTTCAGGGCTGGCGAAGTCATTCTGTGCTCGGGTGCTATTCATTCGCCGGCGCATCTTTTGCGTGCCGGCATCGGACCCGCGCATGCGCTACAGGAGCTTGGCATCGACGTCATTGCCCATCGCGCCGGTGTCGGCCAGCATCTGATGGATCACCCGACCATCGCCGTGGCTGCGTTTCTGAAACCTGCCGCCCGCATCATCGAGTACACCAGACGCAACATTCAGATCGCGTTGCGCTACACGTCGAATCTGCCTGACATCCCACCCGGCGACATGTTCATGGCTCCGGCCAGCAAATCATCCTGGCACGCTGTGGGCGCACAAATTGGCTCAACACTGATTTCGGTATACAAGACCTTATCGGCCAGCGGGCAGGTCAAGCTTGCCAGCACGAGCTGGCGCGATGAGCCCATTGTGGAGTTCAATTTACTGTCCGACGATCGCGATCTGGTGCGACTCATGGACGGCTTCCGGCTGGCCGCCAGAGCGCATGCCGATCCGGCGCTGGAAGACCTGGTCATCGATCCTTTCCCCGCAAGCTACGGCGACAAGGTGCGTCAGGTCGGCGCCATAAGCCGAAAGAATGCGTTCATGACCCGTATGCTCGCCGGACTGCTCGACGGACCGTCGGGATTACGACGTTACTTGCTCGACACCCTGGTCAGCGACGCACCTCCGATCGAAATCTTGCTGAACGATGATGAGCAGCTTGAGCAATTCGTCCGGACTGCCGCAGTGGGCGTCTGGCATGCGAGCTGCACCTGCCGCATGGGCTCGGTAGACGATCCGAATGCCGTCACCGACTCGGCAGGGCGTGTCATCGGTGTTCAGGGCCTTCGGGTCACCGATGCGTCAGTGTTTCCGGTGGTGCCATGTGCCAACACCAACTTCCCGGTATTGATGACTGCTGAGAAAATGGCGGATGCCATCCTGGCGACATCGGCTTGACCGCTGCCGCAATTCATACCCACACCATTGCGTCCGTATGAAACTCGACCCAAATCGATTCGACGTCCATGACTCGGTGAAGGCAACATCGACGTCATCGTCGACAATGTCGCGGGTCCCGGATTCCCGGCAATGTTGAAACTGATTCGCCGCGGCGGAAACTGTGTGCCCTCCGGCACCATCGCCGGTCCCATGGTGACCCTGGATATGGGTGACATGTATCTCAAGGATGTCACCCTCATCGGCTGCACCCCATGGGATGAGCCGGTGTTCCATAACCTGGTGGACTATGTCGAGCGTGGCGAAATCCGGCCGTTGGCCGCCAAGGTGTTTGCGCTCGAGCACATCGCCGACGCACAGCGTGAATTCATGGAGAAAAAGCACCTCGGCAACTTTGTGCTGGTGCCGCCTGCGCCTAAGATCTGACCGGAAGTGCGTGTCTGTGGTCTGCGCCGGCCTTCGAGCACACTAAGCTCGTCTTGATTAACCCTCGACGAGCAGTCAACAATCGCGGGCGTAAGTCGCGGCGGGAGCGCTCATCATGAACACCGACGAAACCGGAAGTCCGGAACAAGTCTGGAATTTTCATCCGCCATTGCCGCTGGAGCCTTCTCCGGTGTTTGTTTGGCCACCGAGACCGCTGGGCGCCCTCAAGTATCTGATCTCGGTTCCGTTCCTCGGCAGCGTGGTGTTGCCGTTCGGCGCCGTGGCGACACTCACGTGGACTTACTTGCAACCGGCTCTCGAACGCTGTGTAAACCTCGAGGCGGGCTGGATAGCGCAGCTGCTGATCCGAAACTTCTTGCTGATGCTGGTTGTCGCCGGCTCGCTGCATCTCTACTTCTATGTATTCAAGTTACAGGGCCAAAACCGCAAGTTCGACCGGCATGACATGCAGCGCAACAACCCGCGGTTCTTTCTGAATGACCAGGTCAAGGACAACATGTTCTGGACGCTGACCAGTGGCGTGGCTGTGTGGACTGGTTACGAGGTTTTGTTCATGTGGGCCTATGCGAACGACTGGCTATGGTACTACCTGGATTGGCGTCTTCATCCGGTGGCGTTTGTGCTGACGTTTTTTCTAGTCGCTTTCTGGTCGTCGCTTCACTTCTATCTGGTACATCGGCTGTTGCACTGGCGTCCCTTGTTCAAAGCGGCGCACGCCGTCCATCACAGAAACGTGAATCTCGGTCCGTGGTCTGGAATGTCGATGCACCCCATCGAGCACCTGCTCTATTTGAGCAGCGTGTTGATTCACATCGTCTTGCCGTCACACCCCATTCATGTACTGTTTCATCTGCAGTACGACGCGCTCGGCGCGGCGGCGAGCCACACCGGCTACGACGCCATTACTGTCCGCGGTCGGCCGGTATTCTATCTGACGTCGTTCCACCATCAACTGCATCACAAGTATCTGGACTGCAACTACGGCAATCCGATAGTCAGCATGGACCGCTGGTTTGATTGTGACCACGATGGTTCGGAGGAGACGCTGGCAGCGGTACGGGAGCGTCAGCGGGCGCGCGCCACACAGCGTCGCGCCTAAGCTTGGGCTGCAGCGCTATCGATAGAGATGACGGAAATAACCGATCTCCATACCCCTGAAAGTCATGGATTGCGCTTCGAACTGCGCTACCAGGTCGTCGCTTGCTTGGTGTCGGACATGTGCATCTCCGAAAGATTTAGGCCCATTCAAGCCGCTCTGATACTCAAACGGTGCGGCACCCTCACGACCAATCACCGGAATCAATCACAGCACCTGCCCGGCAGGGACTATTAGGCGGGTAAGAAGGTGGTTCGAATCTCAATGCACTATGATGGCCACCACTCACTCCAGGCACCCGGGGGCATACCGTGGACTTTGGCGTATTGTGCACCCGCATCGATGACACCGGCTTTGTCGGCGAGTCGGAACGACTGGGCTACCAGTTCTGCTGGGCGCCGGACTCACCGATGCTGTACTCGAACCCGTGGGCGCTGCTCGCGGCACTGACACAATCCACGCAACACATGCGACTGGGTACCGGCGTCGCCGTGCCGGGTCTTCGCACCGCACCGGAAACCGCCAACGGCATTGCGACGGTCGCCCGGCTGGCGCCGGGGCGAGTGTTTCTCGGCCTGGGCACCGGCAACACCGCGATGCGAACGCTGGGCCGCAAGCCCATGCGAATAAAGTCCTACGGAGACTACATTCGTGTCATTCGGGGCTTGCTGGCTGGCGAAGAAGTGAGCTACCGAGGCGAGCACGGTGGGCATCCGATTCGGTTTCAGAATCCACGCGGTGGCGGCATCGAACTCGATCATCCCATTCCCATTCATGTGGGTGGATTCGGTCCCCGGGCGCAGACGCTGGCAGGCGAGCTCGGTGACGGGCTCATTACCGGCATCCCACGCGGCGGCACGATCACCGAGGCCTTGGAGCACGTGCGCCGGGGCGCCGCCGCGGCGGGGCGCGATAGACCGCCCTTTTACACCAGCGCATTGGTCAATCTGGTGCTGCTGGAACCGGGCGAGCCGACCGATAGCAACAGAGTAGTCGAGGAAGTAGGCTCAGCCATCATGGCTAATGTTCACTATCTGGTGGACGTGCACGGTGAAAGCGGTACGGAGCCACCCGCCTTCGTGCAACCCATCTGGGAGGACTATCTGGCCTTTCATCGAACCCGGGCCGCTTCCCATCGGCATCAAGAGCTGCACCAGAGTCACTACAGCTATCTGGACTCAGATGAGGCGCGATTCGTCACACCCGAGTTGATCAAGTCCATGTGCATTGTCGGTGAGGCGAATGACATCATCGAGCAGCTACGCACGCTGGAAGCAGAAGGTCTTGACGGTCTGTGCTTTATTCCGCCGAGCGCAACCGCGCGCCAGGTCTATACCGATTTTGCGACCCGCGTCATCGCGAGAATGTGACCGCAGTCCGCACGTGCATGGACGAGCCGTGACGACAAAAGCGAGAGCCATCAGTCGGCCTTATTGCCGTCGATATAGCTGTGAATGGTCTTGCTCGGCGGCACATAGATGTCGATGAACACGCAAGGCTCGTCACCCAGAATGTCGCCACCGTGCCGCACACCGGCCGGTGCAAACCACATGTCACCGGGCCCTACTTCGCGGGTTTCCTCGCCTAAGGTGAGCAACAGCCTGCCCGACACCACCACGCTCAGTTGGTCGTGGCTGTGGGCATGCAAACCGTAGAGACCACCTGGTTCGAATTTTGCCCAAACCAGCTGTGCTCCCGGTGCGTCTACTAACACGCCGGTGTGTACTTTGGTGTCTGGCAGAAAGCTTGCTGCCGCCGATGCTTCGGCCGCGGTGATTATTCGTGCAGCAGTCATCGCGTCAGTGGTCTCCAATGAGTGGGTCAGCAGCGGGGCCGCTGCGTGAATTCTGACAGCTCGAGACTCAGCAATTCAACAGGCTGATAACTGCTGGACGGGTTAGCGGTAGAGGAATAATTCAGTATTCTGAGTGCGTCAGGTGTCGACCGCCGAGACCCAGGAGTCCTGGAAGGAGAACAGCAGTCATGACGAATTATGAGTTCGACTTAGGCAGCTATACACGTCCCATCACGACAAGCTCGTCCAATGCGCAAATCTGGTTCGATCGTGCTCTCATGTGGTGCTACGGATTCAATCATGATGAGGCCGTTCGATGCTTCGAACATGCCGCCCAAGCTGATCCGGGATGCGCCATCGCGCACTGGGGCGTCGCCTACGCAGTCGGACCCAATTACAACATGCAATGGGATGCTTTTGCCGAAGGCGACGCCGAGAGCAGCTGCAAAAAAGCCTATGAGAGCACCCGCAAAGCACTCGAGCTCAAGTCAAACGCGTCACCGGTGGAGCAAGCTCTGATTGATGCCCTGCTGCATCGTTATCCGTCGGTTACGCCATCGGATGACTTCAATATCTGGAACGACGACTACGCCAACGCAATGCGCGAGGTGCACAAACAGTTCCCCGATGACTGGGATGTGTGCACGCTTTTTTCTGACGCACTCATGAATCGAACCCCGTGGGCGCTATGGGATTTCAGCACTGGCCAACCCGCCGAAGGTGCGGACACGCTCGAGGCAGCCGAGGTGCTGGAAACCGCCATTGCCGCTGTGGAAGCGAATGGCGAGCCGCCGCACGCTGGTCTGCTGCATATGTACATCCACCTCATGGAGATGTCACCCCATCCACAGAAAGCGCTCAAAGCCGGCGACGCCTTATTGGGCCTGGCCCCCGATGCCGGCCATCTGGAACATATGCCGACCCACATTGACGTCCTCTGCGGTCACTACCAGGATGTCGTCGAACGCAATCATGTTGCCGTGCTTGCGGATCGAAAATTTCTCGACAAAGAAGGTCCGCTCAACTTCTACACCACGTATCGTTGCCATGACATTCACTTCAAGCTCTATGGCGCCATGTTTCTGGGCCAGAAGGCGCCTGCCTTGGATGCCGCCAACGAACTCATCAACACCCTGACCGAATCGGTGCTGAACGTCGAATCCCCACCGATGGCCGAGTGGGCGGAAGCCTTCGTACCCATGAAAGTGCATGTGTTGATTCGCTTTGGTCTTTGGAACGAGCTCATAGATGCGCCTTTGCCGAGCAACCCGGAGCTGTTCTGCTCGACACTCGCCATGTGGCACTATGGGAAATGTATCGCCTACGCCAACACCAAGAGCATTGAAGCAGCAAAAGCGGAGCGCGACCACTACTACGAAGCCCTGGCCCAGGTGCCGAATAGCCGGTTCCTGTTCAACAATGCCGTGATCGATATTCTCAAGATCGCCACCGAGATGCTCGAAGGCGAGCTTGCGTATCACCAGCAAGACTACGACAACGCCTTCGCGCACTTGCGCAAAGCTGTCGAACTCGATGACAACATGCCTTACGACGAGCCTTGGGCTTGGATGCAGCCGGCACGACACGCGCTCGGTGCACTGTTGTTGGAGCAAGGTCATCTCGATGAAGCGGAGGCGGTTTATCGCGCCGACCTCGGCTTTGATGCGAGCGTCAATCGAGCCAGCCAACACCCGAACAATGTCTGGAGTCTATATGGCTTGCATGAGTGCCTGCAGCGTCAAGGGAAGACCGACGAAGCAAGACTGATCAAAGTGCCGCTGGACATTGCGTTGGCTAGAACCGATGTCCCGTTGAAAGCCTCGTGTTTCTGTGCCAACCAGCACTCAGGCGCCGCGTTTAACCACACCCGTAAACGGTGTTGAAGCCAAAGCTCGTAGTGCACTATCGGAACTCACGGAGTGGTCCGTGCAACAACTCAAAACCAATTCTGAGGAGGATCCCCTCTCATCGTGTATCAAGCGCCTCATGAACCGCGTACGCATGGTGCGTTCGCTCATGAAGGGTCAGGGTGGTGTCGGCAATGATCACCCCATTGGTCCCGCCTACGGTGCCGACCATTGCGAAGAGCTCGAGCAGCGTCCGTTCGATCCAGATACCGCCGCCTTCCATTCCGCACGTGGCGAAACCGACCGCTCCAAGCGCAAGGAATGCTCTGCGAAATGCAGACCCTGATCCACGACGAAGCTGGCACACCGTTGCCGTTCCACAGCAACTATGTGGATGGAAAGCGTGATGTGGTGAAGGGTTTGCCACGGGTACCCGTGGAGAGCTTCGGTGGTTCAGAATGGCCGGAGTACGTCTGGCTCGACGTATAACTCCAGAGTAATTTCCGTGGGGTCGTAAGTCTGTGGCCGGAGTCAGGGGATTCAACCTGACTCCGGCCATTTTGTTTGCACACCCTCGATAGAGATCCCCCGCCCCGTGTTAGGGTTCGCCCCGGCACAAGCGCGCTCGCTGATTGTGGCGGCAGTTTAGACGAGTGATATTGAATTTGTCGGTATAACGACTGTCTACCCAACAACCGACTATTCGCTGCTGACAGCCACGGACACACCACTGTGACAAACTCAACCCCCGGGAATTCTGCACATGTTTAAGTCATTCTTTCCCAAACCAAAATGGTTCTTTCTCTCCGCCGTTATCTATTCGGCTGTTGCCATTTACATCTGGTACACATTCAACCACGACCTCGGAGTGCTGATCGGGCTGGATTTGACACCCGGGGCACCGGTCGTGGGCTTGGGCTTTTTTGTCACCGACGACTTCTTGTTGTTCTATCTCTACTACGCGGTCACGGCTGGTTTGTTCGCGGCTTTCTGGTTCATTGTATCGCCGCACCGTTGGCAATGGTGGTCGATTGCGGGGTCGGCGCTGATCTTGTTCACCACCTACTACTCCGTGCAGGTCTCTGTTGCCATCAACAATTGGCGCCGACCGATGTTCGACCTGGTTCAGTCGGCCTTTGGCAGTACGGCCGAGGACGGCGTATCAGTCAACGTACCTGATCGCAGCGGCGATGAAATCACTGGCATCGCCACCGAAATGTTCGACTTGATTATCATCTTTGCCGAGATTGCGCTGATGGCCATCGTCATCGCAGTGCTGACACGGTTTTTCGTCAGTCATTACATTTTTCGCTGGCGCACGGCGATGAACGACTACTACACCAAACAGTGGAAACGCGTCCGCCATATCGAAGGCGCCTCGCAACGTATTCAAGAAGACACCATGCGCTTCGCCGAGATCATGGAAAATCTCGGCGTGGGCATCGTCGATGCGGTAATGACGTTGTTCGCGTTTCTGCCGCTACTGTGGAGCTTGTCGGCTTATGTCACCGAGCTGCCTATCGTCGGTGAAATCCCCTACCCGTTGTTTACCGCCGCCCTGGTCTGGTCCTTGTTCGGGACGGCATTCCTGGCCGCCGTAGGCATAAAACTGCCGGGTTTGTTCTTCAAGAACCAGAGAGTCGAGGCGGCATTTCGTAAAGAGCTGGTTTACGGAGAAGACGACCCCAATCGAGCACAACCACCCACACTCATAGAGTTGTTCAACAACGTTCGGAAGAACTACTTCAGAATCTATTTTCACTACATGTACTTCAACATCGCCCGCTATTTGTATCTGCAGTCGGACAACATTTTCGTGCATCTCATCCTAGTGCCGACCATTGCAGCTGGCGCGATCACACTCGGGATCTGGCAGCAGATTCTGACCGCCTTCGGGCAAGTCAGCAGCTCGTTTCAGTATCTGGTCAACTCCTGGAACACCATCGTCGAGCTGCTCTCGGTCCACAAACGACTGGTGTCCTTCGAGGCAGCAATCAAAGACCAGCCGCTGCCGAAGATCGATCAGGACTTTCTGGAGAATCCAGCGTGAGCTGACATGAATGGGGCATGCGGGCGGTCGGCGCAGATGTCGACCAAGGAATGAATCTGCGCCAACTCCTACCCCAACAGCTCATCCAGTCGCTGCCGAATTCGACCACGCAGATCGACTGCCCCGCGCTCCAGCCAGGCATCCGCATCGCTGCGCTCGAGCAGGTTCGGATACCAGTTCTCTGTCAAGTAGCGGTCCTGGGTGTGCTGGTCGGTTAAAAACGAGTTGTCGGGGGCGGCACGCTTCACGACTTCGTAGGCAATGGCATCGTCGTCGAGCTCGCATCCAGCGCCCATCCTGGTGCTCCAGCCAATGAGCTCGTCACACAGCACCAGCATTTCCAGTGAGCCGGTGCGGCCACCGGACAAGAAGCCCAGGTTGTGCACAAAAGGCGTGCTCGCCATGGCGGCGATGGCCAGGTTAGCACCGGCCTCCGCAGCTGCTTGCGCATCGAAGTCATGTGAGTCGGAGCATCCGGCGCCGATCCAGGCTGGCACGCCAATGGTCTTGAAATAGTCCGCCGCGGCCAGACCCGCAAGCATGTATTCGGGCGAGCCGTAGGCGAGGTCGGCCTGACGCATGTCCATGGGCAGCACCGCCGAGCCGCTCATCACGGGCGCTCCCGGCTCAACGAGCTGGTGAATGACAATTCCGGCGATGGCCTCGGCCGAAGACTGTGCCACGGAGCCGGCCGTGGTCACCGGGCAGGACATCCCGGGAAAAGTGGCCGGATAGCAAACCACTGGTATCCGCCATCGCGCGCAATTGATGAGTCGCAGACAAAGCTCATCGGGAAACCGCAGCGGCGACACCGGCCCCATGAGCTCCAGTGTGATGGGCTTGTCAGCCAGATTGCCCCAGCCGCCACTCACCGCGGCCATGAGCGTCAAAATGCGCTCCTGGATGACCTCGTCGTGGGCGAGAATCGCGGACGGCTTGGCGCTGTGCTCGAGCATGGCGCGCGACGACTCCACAGCCTCGTCCTCGGCTGGGATATCGGTCGGATAGCCAAGCGTGCACACCATATCAAGGTTTGGCAGTTGCTCGCTTACCTTGGCGGTACGGATGATGTCGTCCAGCACACCCGGGCGCAGCTCGCCGCTTTGGTGGTCGAGCACCCGCACGCAGTTGTGTCCCGGACAGTAGGTGGTGACTCTGGATTCGGTGTCGACACGAACCTTGCCGTTCTGGTCATAAAGCAAAATCTTGCTGGGCACAGTCTCGAGCGCACGCTCGACCTGATCTGGCGGGATACGCACATAACCGTCGTCGCCCTGAGCACAACCCGCATCGGTTAACAGCTTGCGAGTGCCGTCGTGCTCGATGATGACGCCGATCTCGGCGAGTATCTTGAGCACTACCCGGTGGATGGCTTTTGCACCGCCGGCCTCTACGAGCTCAAGTGCCAACGCACGCTCACGCCGTGAAGAAACCGCGGCACTGCGTTTTTTTCGCAATCGCTTGGTCTGTCGCGCCCTACTCGGTTGTTTAGCCCCTGACATCTGATTGCTTCCCTGGCTCTTTGGATGGCATAGCGTAACTCACGAGACCCTCATTCCGCGGTATCTGTGAATCAACGTCAACGGTTCAACGCGGTGCTCATTTCGGACCTGCCGTGACTCGGGTAGGATCCCTGCCTTTGATCAGTGTCGCTTGCGGCGTTCATTAACTGAAAGGAAGTCTCGATGAATTTAGCGCGTTTTCCCCGTGTTCG
>MDTE01092610.1_pt1 | contig 18660 bp, 15 predicted proteins | sample 811231 | NCBI WGS metagenome assembly MDTE01 (sample SAMN05326651, study PRJNA326480) | marine metagenome | isolation source: seawater | place: Indian Ocean: Red Sea | collected 2010 | reverse complement strand
GTGCCCGATGACATCGATCCCGCGATGGAGGCGGCTGTGCGCACGGTGCGGTACACTTTTCCCACGTCATTCCTTGGGCGGAAGACGATTCGGACCGCGCTCGTGTTCTCGGTCGGTCCCGAACCGGTGCCGAATTTCCGGATGATTGAGCGGCACTACTTCAAGGACGAGCTCGTGCGGTCGTACGACTTCAACTTTGGCTTTTGCATCCCGATGTCGGTCAACTCGTGGGAGGCCATCTACGACATGCCGGAGCTGACCAAGGAGCGAGAGGAGGAGATCCTCGCGTCGCCGTTCGAGATGCGAAGCGACAGCTTCTACTACGTCGGGGACACGCTGGTGATGCACAACAAGGCGGAGTATCAGTATAAGGATCTGTAGCAAAAAGTATCATAGCATCGAGACGACGTCAAGCGCTGCCGCTGGCCCACGGCTGCAGCACCGGCAGCAGGATCGCGCACGCTATCATCAAGACGCAAATCAGCGAGCAGCACATCCATTTCCTGCTGCTCTTCTGGTACTTCCTCGCCTGAATGAGCGACACTTGCCCCTTGTGCACGTAGTCCACCGATTTGCTCACCTGGTTTTCTATGTTGTCCAGCATCTCCCCCTGCGCCTCGACCAAGACGCTCATGTCGAGGAAGATCTGATGCAGCTCCAGAAGCTTGCGCTCCAACTCCTTCACTGCGTCGTGTCGCTCCTGAATCTCAGCCACCGTGTCGAGGATCTGGCCTCGACCCTGCTCCATCATAGCCTTTTGGAAAATCGTCTCCGATTCCCCAGTCTCGATGAGATGGTCGAGCGTCTCCTCGTCCGCCTGCTCCCCGGTGACGGCGAAGTACCGGTGCTCCACGACCTCCCTATACTCCGACTGCAACCGCGCGCGAAGATCCTGGAACTCCGCCATCTGCTGCTTGAGTTTCATCTTCAGCGACGACGTGATTGTCGTCCTGGTTCGTTCCTGGCTCGAGCCCGGGCCCGCGCCGGCGCCCTTCGCCGCCTCCTCGTTGGCCCGGTCCAGGTTCTCCAGTCGAAGCTTGCACTCGCGCGCGGTGGTAGATACCTCCTCGATCACGCCGTTCATCTCGTCCCTGTACCGCTTCATCGTCTCCGTCCGCGTCGCCGTCTTGGACTCGTCGTTCAGCTTGTTGAGCTTCACGAGTTTCTTCCTGACGTCGCCGAGGATGGACTTGACGGTGGCGACGTCGGCGAAGAACGCCTCCATGCTCGAGACCCCGCCGCCGGGAGTAGGAGCCGCGGGAGGCGCCTCCTCGTCAGCGGGCGGTGGCGCGGTGGCCTGTTCGAAGGGGTCACCGCTCGCCTCCGGACGCGCCTGCGGAGAAGGCGGGAGGTGATGTCAGCAGCAGAGGACACAAGCGACGCGAGATCGAGGGGCGAGGAGGGTACTGGTGGGTCACTCACCCTCGCGGAACGCGCTGCGGGCGCCGGCGCGCCGGTGCCCTGCGAAAGCGAGAAGGGAAGGGTGAATGGACGTTGGGGATCAGTCGACTTTGACGCGCTTTCGCGGAAGAGACGTTGGTGGCCATCTTGAAAAAAGGTACCTCCGTCTGCCGGGAAGCCGGAGGAGGCTCGGACTCCCGGGATGGGCGATGGACGCGAAGAAGAGCTTGGACTCACCTTGACGGATGAAAGAAGGTCGTTCATGTCGACTCGGTCGCACTGAGGCGAGGAGCCCCTTCCCGCGGCGCCGACCGCAATGTCACCCCTGCCAGCTTTGTTGTGATCAATTGTTCTTTTATGAGTTGCTCCGCCGCAAAGCGAGAGGACCTCCGCATTTCTCGATGCTCGCGACCTTCGCCGCGCGGACTCGACCTGTCGCGCGAATTCCGGCGTCGACCATCACCCGCGGGGCTCTGCTTCGTGCTCGGTGTCCACAGCCGGTGAGGATGCCCCCTCGCACTCGCTCCGCGGTAAGGGGCGCGTGCGCGACTCAAACGAAAGCGTCGATCGCCGGTGTTTCCTCGCCCGAGGTGGAGGTTACGAGTCGCGTGGTCAGGGTTGGGCCCAGGCAGATACCGACGGAGTTGATCACCATTCCCTCGGACCCGTCCAAGAAGGCACCAAAGTACGACCTCGTGATCGTACCCGGTAACCCCGGCGTGCCCTCATTTTACGAGCACTACGCCAAGACTCTGCACAACCTGATGGATGGCAACGTGGACATCGAGATATTCGGGTACAAGGGTCACACGACGGACAGGTACGCGGACACCACCGGAGACTGGTTCACGCTGCAAGATCAGCTCGATCATCTGCGCGAGTATTTGAAATCGAGGAAGTCGCGTTCGCGCAACGGGACGGTGCTGGTGGGACACAGCATCGGCGCTGAGATGTCGCTGGACGCGATGGACAAGCTCGGCGCGGATGTGGTTCGCGGCGTCGTCGGCCTGATGCCGTTCGTGCTGGTAAACACCAAGTCGGCGTTGCAGAAGTTCCTCAGCGCGCTGGTTCACATCACGCCGCTCGTGTACCTCGTCGCCGCGATCGTCGGGTTCATCGGTGCGCTCCCCATTCCCGGGCTCAAGCGCCTCGCGTTTAGCCCAATCACGGGGACGATGAGCGCATCCCCGGCGGATCTCACCAGGAGGTGGCTCAGGTCGGATAGTATCAAGAACATGGCGCTGATGGGACGGACGGAGTTCGACGCGTTGACGGCGCTGGATACGTCGCGTTGGAAGCGGCACAAGGACCGTACGTCTCTGTTGTACTGCCCCGGCGATCATTGGGCGCCGTTGCATCAGATGGAGGATTTTGAGCGGATGAAGGAACTGAGGGGGATGGAGACGATGTTGGAGTCCGCGCCGGGGGTGGACCACGCGTTCGTGTTGCACGACGAGTCCGCGGAGCTCATCGCGCAACGGACCAAGGAGCTGCTTGAGACACAACACGCGGTAGAGAGATGACATTTATTCAGGTCAACTGGCAAAGGTACATCGCTAATAGTCCCTCGTCACGAGTTGGAATGAACCAGCTTGGCCCAACGCTCTGTGTACGTCTGTCCAGTCCAAAAGAAGTGCAGGGCGAAGAACGCAGCCACCCTATAGCACGCAGTCACGAGGACGAGCAGCCAAAACATCGGCCAGGTCGAGTCCGGGTCAAAGTCCAGCATCCGGAGGTACTGGTTGCCCGTGAGGGGCACGCACCCTTCTTCGGCAACCGCTCGCTCGGTGCACACGAACGTGTGACGCTTAAAGTCGCTCGCGACCGCGCCTTCCACTGCGTAGCCCATAAACGACACCTCCGGCAGCCATCTGTAGTATACCGGTATGTTGCGCCGGTTGATCCAGTTGCCGTCAAAGAGCATGAGCACAATCAGCATGGTGGCCGCCACCGCGTTGGTCTGCTCGAAGGATTTGCACATCGTCCCAATCAGGGTGAGAAAGGACGCGCCGGCGACGGTGACGGCCACGATCATCATGTAAAATTCCACCCTCGCATCTCCGCTTCCGTCGTTTAGCCCGAACATTTCGTACGAGATACAAGCGCTGGTGAGTGCGAAGAGAACGATGGTCACCAACTCGACCAGGGACCTCGACATGTAATACGCCGAAGTCGGGTACATCCCGCCGTTGCTCTCGTGGAGGTAGAGGCTGCGCTCCTTGGGGAAGAGCAAGAGCTGATCGAAGGCACTGAAGGACTGGATGAGAACGATCAGGGATATCGCCCGAAGCCTGTCCGCCGCGCCGCTCACCGTCAAGGGGGTGTTGTAGTACAGCGAGCCGATGATCAGGGGCATGATGACCGAGTTAACTGCCTGCGACATCACTCCGGACGGTTCGCGGAGCTTGAACAGAAAAGAGCGACCGAACAGAGCGTTGTACCGGGCCATCCAGGCGACCGCCCAGTGTCTCGCGCCCGCGTTGCCTTCGCCCTCGTCGCGATGGCGTCCGGCGCGCATCTCCGCGATGGCATCCCCGTCGGCGAGGAAAGCGCGCCGGCGTTCCGACGTCGCCCACCACTCCGTGAGCTCCCGCACCATCGCGCTCCTGTCGCGAATAGCCGCACCCCCGCCCTCGACCACGTCGATCGCCACGCCGTCGCCTTCGACCGCGTTCACCTCCGGCTCGTCGACGCGGGTGTTGATGAGGTCCAGGAGAAAGTCGGGGGGCGACTGGAACATGGGACAGCGGTAGCCAACGTCGTCGAGCCAGCCCATGACGCCGCCGGTGGTCAGCGACCCGTCCGGCTTTGTCTCGTACGTCGGACCCGCGTACACCTCTCGTCCGTCCGCGAGTAGCACGCACTGATCGAACAGCGGCATGATGGACGACCTGGGCTGGTGGATGGACGTGACCACCGCGGCGCGATGCGCGGAGCCCTGCTCTCCGTTTGCGATGTCGCGGAGTTTGTTGCACACGAGCAGCGCGGTGGTGGCGTCGAGCCCCGAAGTCGGCTCGTCCAGCAGCAGGAGCTTGGGCCTGTGGACGCACTCCATGGCGATGACGAGTCTGCGCTTCTCGCCGCCGCTGATGCCTCCCTGACCGACGACGCCGATCGGCGAGTTTGCCGCGCGGGAGAGGTCAAAGTCGTGGATGGCGCGCTCGACGATTTCCTCGATGGCCTTGGCCCTTGACTTGGTTTTGCCGGTTTCATCGCCGTGAACCTTCCTGCCCGCGAGACGCAATCTCGTGGCGAACATGAGCGTCTCTTTCGTCGTGAGCGAGTTGAGGAGAACGTCATCCTGCGTGACGTACCCCAGGTCGCCCAGCAGGCTTCGCGTGTTTGGGTAAACCTCGCCGTTAATGACGAATGAGCCGCTCACGCCGCTCTCTCTCCTACCGCCCAGGACGTGTATCAGCGAGGTCTTGCCGCTGCCTGAGGGTCCCATGACCGCCACGACCTGACCCGCCCGGACGTGGCCGGACAGGCCGTGCAGGATACGCTTGTAGTCTCCGCCCGATGAGGGTTGCGTTTTGTTAACATCGCTCTGCTTGACGGGCTTCGCCTTGACGTTCACGGGGACGTCGTACGTCACGTCGCGCCAAGCGAGATTTACTTCATCGTGGGACATCGTTAACGCCGTCTCGGCGGCCATGGCGACAGCAAAACGCGTCGGACTGTGAGCCTCGGCACCCCTCGCGAAGAACGTTTCTTGGATTGGGCCAACTCTAGAGTCAAGAGATTGGAACTTTCACAGTGTTGCCTTTCAAGGCGGCACTCGCGCAGAACGAACCCGCGCTCTCGGGTCAGCCACAGGCTCCCGTGCGCCGTCGCGTCTAAAGCCCTGCGCCAAAGGACCCGCAAGGTCCCTCTCGTCTATCCGTGGCCCAGTCTTTGTTGACTAAACCAGGTGGGCACCAGGTGGGCACCCGTGCCCTTCTCGGTAGAAACGCCTGGCACCAACAGGGGCGAAATGCCGTCCGAGGAGGAAGGACAGACGACGACCTCAATATCCGAGCCGAAAACAGGCCGGAGTGCGCCCGCAACCGTTGCGGATGTTCCCTGGCTCGCCGATGTGGATCAGATGCGCCGACGAGTCCTCGCGGAAGCGGAGTCACTCCGCGGCGAAGCCCGTGGCCATTACGAAAACCTGAGCGCCCAGGCGAGGGAGAAGCTCGAGGAGGCCGTCTGGGAAGCGTCGTCTCTCGCCGGGTTACAGTCTCAGAGCGCGGAAACGCTCAGACTCTTGGCGAGAGATAACATCGGGCGCAAGTTCAAGGGGAGCGCTGAGGAGGTTGCGCGCTGGCAGGCGCAGGTGGTGCGGTCCGTGGAGGACAGAGTCGTCGCCGAATTCGAGTCGTTCGTGGACGAGTTGGAGCCGAGCCTGTACCAATCGGGGCGGATGATGACCGAGTCTGCGCTCGGTTTCGTGCGATTCACCAGGGCCCCGGCCAAGGACGCGATCGAGGAGGCGCGAAAGGAGGGCGACGCGGACAAGACGTCGAGGTTGGAGCGCTTCGACCGGGCGATTTTGACGCCGATGCTAAAACCCGTTCAGCGAGGGATGAAGGAGCCCCTGCTGGAACGCGCCCCTTACGTCGCGGGCGGGGTTGTGCTGTATGGCCTAGCGTGCGGTTTCCTCGGTGCGTGGCTGGCTAAGCGAGGGGGCGGTGGCGGGGGAGGATCTTCCCGCGAGGGAACGTGAGGAATATCATACTCTCACAGAGGCGAGGCTAGAATTACAACGAACCGCCGTGGAAGTCGGGTGTGTGACCTAGGGACAGTCGTCGCACCTCACGCGGCTCCAGCGCCCGCGGCTGCTCTGCCCGCGGCAGCCTTTGCCGCCGCCGCGGCGGCTTTCGCCGCGGCCGCGGCAGCCTTGGCAGCCTCCGCGGGCGACGGCCCATCGCTCCCCGCGCCCGAGGTTTCCGCCTTTTCGCCCCCGTTCGCCTCCTTGGACACCGCGGACGAGCCGAAACCTTCCTCGATGAAGCTCGCGTCGCCAGACTTGGCGGGCACCTTCACCAGCCGCCTGAGCTCGGCGCCCGTCAGCGTCTCCTTGTCGAGCAGTTGCTTGGCGAGCATGTGCAGATCCTTCTCGTGTTTCTTCAGCAGCCGACGCGCCCTCTGGTTCGCCTCCTCCAGCAGTCGCTTCACCTCGTCCTCAATCACCAGCCTGGTCTCGTGGGACAGGCCGTAATCGGAGTACTCCGTGCTGGCCAAACCCAGGCGTTCGCTGAAGCCGTACTTGGTGATCATCTCCCTCGCGAGCCGCGTGGCCTGCCTCAGGTCCGAGCTCGCGCCGGTGGTCACCTCGGACTCGCCAAAGATGAGCTCCTCGGCGACCCTGCCGCCCATGGTCACGTCGAGCATCGCCAGCAGCTGTTTCTTGGTGAGGTTCAGCTCGTCCTTCTCCGGGAGCTGCATGACCATGCCGAGGGACTGACCTCGGGGCACGATCGTCGCCTTGTGCACCGGCCTCGCGCCTTCGGTGAAGAGGGCCACGAGCGCGTGACCGCCCTCGTGGTACGCGGTGAGCTTCCTGTTCTCCTCCGCCACGACGGCGCTCTTCCGTTCGGCGCCCATCAGTATGCGATCCTTGGCGTACTCCAGCTGTTTCATCCCAACCTGCGCGGCGCCGTCCAGCGCGGCTCTCAGCGCGGCCACGTTGACCAGGTTCGCGAGGTCGGCGCCGGAGAAACCCGGCGTACCCCTGGCGATGACGTCCCAGTCCACAGCCGGCGACGTCGTGACCCCTTCCGCGTGCGTCTCCAGGATCTGTTTGCGCCCGTCCACGTCGGGGTTGGGCACCGCGACGGTCCTGTCGAACCTGCCCGGACGGACGAGGGCCTTGTCCAATGACTCGGGCGTGTTGGTGGCGGCGAGGACGATGACGCCCTCGTTCTTCTTGAACCCGTCGAGTTCGGTGAGGAGCTGGTTCAGGGTCATGCGGGTGTTCTGCTGATCCTTCGGGTTCCTCGCGCTGCCCACGGCGTCGATCTCGTCGATGAACACGATGCACGGCGCCGCGGCCTTGGCGGCGCGGAACAGGTCCCTCACCCTCCTGGCGCCCACGCCCACGAACATCTCCTCGAATTCCGAGCCGCTCGTGTAAAAAAACGGAACCCCAGCCTCCCCCGCGACGGCTCTCGCCAGCATCGTCTTGCCCGTCCCCGGGGGTCCCACCAGCAGCAAGCCCTTCGGCAGCTTACCCCCGAGCCTGGTGAACTTGGCGGGCGAGCGAAGGTACTCCACGATCTCCACGAGTTCGCCCTTGGCCTCGTCCACGCCCTTGACGTCTGCGAACTTGGTCTTTGTCTCCGGGGTGGGCTTCGGAGCGCCGTCGCCGCCCATGATCCCGCGGGAGATGCCGCCGCGCTCGTCCGCCAGCGCGCCCACGCCGCTCAAGATGATGAACGCGGTGCCCAGCGTGCGCAGCGTGCGCCATAACTGGGCCCTGAACGTGGGCTCCAGCTGCTGGGTGTAGATGGGAGACTGCGCGGTTCCGAGGATTTCGCCGTTCTGGAGCGCGGCGGCACCCATGGCGCGAGCCGCGTTTTCTACGCCGCCGCCCGCGGCAGCCTCGCCCGACGCGCCGCGCTGAAGCGTGCGCAGCAGGGCGGATTCGTTGAGTTTTTCGCAGCGCACGAGAGCCTGAGACGGGGGCGGAAGCGAGGGAAGGTCAGCGGACCGCCGGGAATTGGGCGAATTTATTCAGCCAGGCTGGAGATCTGGACGTCCGCGCCCGGTCGAGACGTGGCCGGCCACGCGCGCGCACCTTGAGATACTCGGCGAGGTTACCCTCGGAGGCTACCACCTTGCCCTGCTCGTAGAGTCTGACCACCGCTTCCGGGTCGTTGCGGTTCAGGTCTCGCAGGTACCTGGCTTGCTCGGAAGCGCTCGAGGGCACGGTCCCGCCGGTGCCGCCGGTGAACGTCCTTCGCGCGACCGGGCGGGTCACGCTCGGGACGGACCAACGCGCGGGCGCGAGCGGTGCCGCCGCGGGATGCGCGGGCGCCCGTAGCGCGCGCGCGGTGGCCGCGGCACGTCTGACCGCGTGTCGAAGCATGCTGCCGCCGGCGCGGGTAACGAGTGAGGCGTCCGGCGAGACACGTCAGCCCCGGTCTACCCGGGACTGCCTGGGGAAGAAAACCCATAGTTGCTCTGGGAGCCGGAGGCTCGGCCAGTACCGCCCCGCGCACATGAGCACCGCCGCGAATCTGGCGGACGTCGCCGCGCGCGTCGTCGCGGCGTCGACGCGTTCCACCGCGCGCGCTTCCACCAACCCGGCGCGCCTCGTCGCGGTGTCCAAGACCAAGCCCGTGGAGCAGCTCAGGGAGTGCTACGACGCGGGCCAGCGATGCTTCGGCGAGAACTACGTGCAGGAGATCGTGGAGAAGGCGCCGCAGATGCCGCCCGACACGGTGTGGCACTTCATCGGGCATCTCCAGAGCAACAAGGTCAAGGCCCTCGTCACCGGGGTGCCGTCCCTCGCGGTCGTAGAGACCGTGGACACGGTGAAGCTTGCGAACAAGCTCAACAACGCGGTGGGCGAGTTTCTGGAGGAACGCGCGAGGGTCGGCGCGGGTAAGCTGGGAGTGATGGTCCAGGTGAACACGTCCGGCGAGGAGTCCAAGTTCGGGGTCGAGCCCAAGGACTGCCTGCCGCTGGCGCGACACATCCACGACGAGTGCTCCAACCTCGCGTTTCGGGGGCTGATGACCATCGGGATGCCGGACTACACGTCCAGGCCCGAGAACTTCCAAACCCTCGCGGCGTGCAGGGACGAGGTGTGCGCCGGACTCGGACTGGAGACGAAGGACGTGGAGCTTTCCATGGGCATGTCCGGTGACTTCGAATCCGCGATCGAGATGGGCAGCGACAACGTCCGCGTCGGGTCCACCATCTTCGGAGCGCGCGCCAACATGTACAGCGAACACCTCAAGAAGTGACTCGCCGTTCACCAGCCCTATCATTAGACTACATTCTTTTCAATGACGTTATTCCGACGCGAGGCTACCTACGCGTTCGGGCGAATGCTCCGCCAGCGCGCGCACGGCTCGCAGGTGCGCCGAAGACGCGGGTCCCGTCCAGCATCGGTTGAGCAGACCGTAACTTTCTTCGGCGCCCAGCCTCCGGCTCGTGCCTCCGACCTGCGTCCCGCCCAGCTGCCAGTACGCCAGGTCCAAGCCGTCGGACCTCAAGCCTCCGGGCGAGACGTACCTCGCGAACCATCGCCACCACTCCGATTCGCCTCGCGCTTCTTCCCCCGCGTCGAGACTCGCGTGGTTCACTCCGAACTCGTTTAAAAAGACCGGGACGGTATCGTTCGAGACCAAGTAGCCCCACGCCGCCGTCCTCGACGCCGCCCACGCGTCGTACCCCGTCGATTCATCCGGCGTGACGTACCACGAGTAGTCGTGCACCGCGTACACCAGGCGCCCCCCGCCCCGAGCCCCCGCGGACGGTCCTCCGCGAAGGAGGGACCGTCGTCGAGGAAATTCCCGTCGTCCTCGGGACTCCCGGGTCTCCGGCACCTCCACCGTCCCGTTCGCGTCCCCGGCGCGCGTCAGATCCCTGCCGTAATACAGTGCATCGACGACGATGAGCACGTCCGCGTTGGCGTTCGCCACCGCCGCCGCGCCACGTTCCATCGCTGGTTTGTACATCAGCTCTGGTGGACCCGTGTTCCACTGGGGAAACGCGCACGAACTCGGATCGTACCCGTCTAAGATCGCCTCGGCTGCCGCGAGTCTCGACCCGAAGTGATCGCCCGCCGTCGACGACGACCGCGCGATCGCGTCGGCGTCGATGAACACGCTCGGGTCGCACACGCGCGACCCCACGTGCCACGGTCGACCGGGGCACACCTCCCTCGGTTCGTTTTTGAGCTCGACGGCGACGACGTTGGGCGCGCCCGCGTACCTCGCGGAAATCTTCGTCAGCGCCGCGAGCCACGCCCGTTCCGTGCCGGTCGAGTTCGCATCGCCGGATGCGTCGTGATACCACACACCGTCGCAGTCGGCGCGCTGGCAGCACCAGTCCGCGACGGTCATGTGGTTATCCAGAATCACCGCCACGCCGACTTTGCCGAGTTCGACGATCACCGCGTCCATGACGCCCAGCGCGGTGGCTCCAAACAAAAAGGGGTTCGCGGCAACCGCGGCGTCGGCCACGGGCGGATCCCTCAACACGGTATCCACCGAAAACGGCAGTCTCACGGCGTTGAATCCCATCGCGGCGATACTTCGCGCGATTGATGACGCCGGCGCCAGGTCGAGTCCGCCGGGCACGCGCCGCCAGTTCTCGCCACCCGCCCAGTTGACCGCCTCGAACTTGACCCTCTCGCCCGAGACGTCGACGATGTCGGCGCCCCTCGTGCGCAGCGGCGCGCGTGGCGTCTTCTTCGTGAGTTTCAGCCTCGACGCGTCACCGCGCGGCGACACAGCTGGCGTCGGTTTCGGCGTTAGTCGCCGGCACCTCCACTGCGTCGTCAGCGTCTTGGACTGGCCCGGCGCCGGGTCCGTCACCCCCAGGCCCTCGGGGGACAACGACACCTCGCACGTTCTCGCCCCGACGCAAACGTCGGACAACGCGTCCGTCACGTCGACCCCGGCGGCGGCGTTCACCGCCACAAACGCCCCACACCACCCTTCCGTGCTTCCGTCCACGCCAAAACGCCCAAAGTCGACCTCGTGAATCACCTCGTCCTCGTCGCATCCAAGCAACATCTGCGCGGTCGGGGAGGTTTCCTCCATCGAACAACACCTATACGCATGCACGGTCGCATCCGCGGCCACCTCAAGAGCCAGTGCGCTCGATGAACCGACGTGAGACGCCGGGAGAAGCAGCGCGACGAGGAGCCACGACCGGATCCAACAACGAGAGGTGGCGCCTCGTGAGCGATCGAAGACGGCGAGAGGGAGAGGGGCGACCGTGCGCATCGATATATTGCGTCCGACCGATGTCTCCGAGCGCGTTTTCTGTAGCGCCGACCACCCGCCCCTCGCCCCGGGGAGTGACCCGCGGACTAGTTGTTACACGATTTTCGTCCTCCACGACCGGTCGAAGCTTTCTCAGGCACATCCTCCCTGAATCGCCCCCTCTCGCGGTCACTTCGAAGCCCGCCGCGCTTCATCGCACGGGCGGAACATGGCGAGCAACGCCGGCGCCGCCCCACCCAGTAGCGATGCCGCGCGGACGGTGACGCGCAAAATCCCGCGCGACGCCGTGGTGGTCATCAACATCCTCCGCTCCATGGCGAGTACCCGCGTTTTCTCCTTCCGGGATCGCTGAAATCGAGCTATTCGCGCCTATTCCCTCGCACGCCCAGGTCGCCACGTATCGCTGACCGCCGCTTTCCGATATTTGCCACCGCAACTATAGGGTATTGAGGAGTGGGAACCCAGGGTGGTGAACATGCTGATGGAGTTCATACACAGTGAGTGCTCCTCGCCTGATGTCTCTTTTTAGGGTTGTTGGCACCAAGGCTTGCGTGGTTCGATCGGCGTCACGCGGCTTCCCACCTTCCCCAATCGTGACTTACTCTTGCACCCGCGTCTTCTTTTCCGCAGGATACACGTGTGATGTGATCGAAGAGGCACAGGTTTACACGCAGCACCGCAGCGGCGAGGAGGTCAACTTGGACGACGTCAAGCTCGCCATCCATGCCCTCCTCCAGAACCAGTTCGTCAAACCCCCAACGGCGGACACGATGCACCAGTTCGCGCATTCGCTCAACCGCGTGCCCTTGCCGCCGCTCAACAACCGGCCAGGGATCCACGTGCCGCAGGACGATAACCTGCTCAGCGCGAATTACGAATATTTCCCCAGGGAGGAACCGCTGGTCGATCCCGATGCGATTGATGACGACGACGGCGGGGAGGCAAACGCAGCGGGTGGCGGGGGAGTGGCGGCTCGGGCGGAGGCGGCAGCGGCTGAGCCCACGGAGATGAGGGAAGGGGGCGTCGAGGGGTTCAAGGTGAAACGGGCGAAGAAGTGATGCACTTTAAATCTGCGCATGTATCATCATAGTATTACGTGTTTTAACGTCGCACCGTCGACTGCAGTCTCGCAAACCAAAAAACCAAAAAATCCTTGCCGAACGGGCCAGTTCACTTCGCGCGAGACTACACTAACGATGTCCGAGGTTCGTGCGTCTCACCTACTCGTCAAGCACCAGGGCTCCCGGCGCCCCGCGTCCTGGCGGGACCCCGACGGCGCGGTCATCACCAAGCGCTCCAAGGCTGCGGCCCTCGATGAGCTCGAGGCGTACCGCGAGCAGATCGAGTCCGGCGCCGTGACCTTTGCCGACCTCGCCGCCAAGGTGTCGGACTGTTCCAGCGCGAAGCACGGCGGCGACCTCGGGTTCTTCGGTCCTGGAAAGATGCAGAAGGCGTTCGAGGTGAGAATGAGCACCGCTCGTCCCTCCCTACGACTGGTCGACTCCTCCGCAGCAACCAACCGTTTGGTTTTGGATTTCCTCAATGAAGTGCCGTTCTCCCGCTAGCGTCGTTCGTACCTGATCATCTCTCCCGCGATCACAACTCGCCGCAGGACGGAGCGTTCGCGCTTCAGGTGGGTGAGATGTCGGGAGTCATCGACTCCGACAGCGGCGTGCACATCATCCTCCGCACCGCGTGAGAGATGCCTACTTCACAGGCCAACAGTTAGCTTTCCGAACGCCACGTTCCCGAATCGATACAATAAGATTCGCACACGCCTCCTCTGTCGTCTCCACTCTCCCCCGCACGACGCACGCATCGTCTCGAGTGCATCACCGCGTCATTAGCGTCTTTCATACGCGGTATCTGGAGAGAGACGTAACATGTCCGCAGCGATACGAGCCGTGTCCACGCTTCCATCGTCCACGACACGAACCTTATCTAGGCAGAAAAGGCACCGTCATCATTATCGTCGCTCCGCTCGCTCGTCGTCCCTTCGCGCGGTCGCGGGTGACTTCCCCACCCCGGACCTCGACAAACCCGGCAATGCCAACTATCAGGAGGCCAAGGCTCTGTCTGCGAAGCTGGCCGGTAACGCCGCGTCGGTCGGAGCGAGCCACGAGCCCAAACGGGTGGTGGTTGTTGGAGGCGGCCTCGCGGGGCTTTCGTGCGCAAAGTACCTCGCCGACGCGGGTCACGTTCCCGTCGTGCTCGAGCGCGGGGACGTGCTCGGCGGCAAGGTATCGGCTTGGCAGGACAAGGACGGGGACTGGATCGAGACTGGACTGCACATCTTCTTCGGCGCCTACCCCAACATGATGAACCTGTTCAAGGAGCTCGGCATCGAAGATCGGCTGCAGTGGAAGGAGCACGCCATGACGTTCGCGATGCAGGACTACCCGGGCGAGTTCACCAAGTTTTACTTCCCGCCCAACTTGCCCGCCCCGTTCAACATGGCGTACGCCATCCTGACGAACGATAAGATGCTCACGTGGACCGAGAAGCTGCGCACGGGGATTCCCCTGGTTCCCATGCTCTTGGGAGGCCAGGAGTACATCAACGCGCAGGACGAGCTCTCGGTGCAGCAGTGGATGAAGAAGAACTTCATGCCGGAGCGGGTCAGGGAGGAGCTGTTCATCGCCATGGGCAAGGCTCTCGATTTCATCGACAGCGACAAGCTCTCCATGACGGTCATCCTCACCGCCATGAACCGGTTCATCAACGAGACGCACGGGAGCAAGACGGCTTTTTTGGACGGAAATCAGCCCGACCGACTGTGCGGGCCGATGGCTAGGCACGCCACCGACAGGGGCGGCGAGGTTCGAACGAACGCGGGGCTCAAGAGGATTCTGGTGGACGAGACGACTGGCGACGTGACTGGCATGGAGCTCATCGGCGGGGAGGTTGTGACCGGCGACCACTACGTGAGCGCCATGCCGGTGGACGCGCTCAAGCTCCTGCTGCCGGACGTTTGGAAGCCCGACCCGTTCTTCAAGCAGCTGGAGGAGCTCGAGGGCATTCCCGTCATCAACGTCCACATCTGGTTCGATCGTAAGCTTCGCCCGTACGATGGACTGGTCTTCTCCAGGTCGCCCCTGCTCTCGGTGTACGCGGACATGTCGGAGTGCTGCAAGGAGTACGCGAGCGGCGACGCGTCGATGCTCGAGCTCGTGTTCGCTCCGTGCTCAAAGGAGGCGGGCTCGGACGTCAACTGGATCGGCAAGTCGGACGAGGAGATCGTCCAGGCGACGTTGGGCGAGCTCGAGAGGCTCTTTCCCGACGAGATCGCCGCGGACGGGAGCAAGGCGAAGGTGGTCAAACACGCGGTGGTGAAGACTCCGAGGTCCGTGTACGCGGCGGTGCCGGGTCGAAACAAGTTCAGGCCCAGTCAGAACACGCCCGTTAAAAACTTCACGCTCGCGGGTGACTTTACGTATCAGAAGTTTTTGGGCTCGATGGAGGGTGCGGTACTCAGCGGGAAGCTCGCGGCGGAGGTGGTGGCGGATAAGATGGCCGGGAGGGAGGCGAAGCCCGTGAAGGAGGTTGTCGCGCGGTACCGATGATTGATAGTCTGAGCGACGATTCGTCGAAAGATGACGTGAAAATCCTCAACGCGTCGCTCTCAAAGGTCGTCCACGTTCACGTCCGGGTCCGGGCTGTATTCCGTCACCTGGACGTAGTCCATACCCTCCGGCCTCAAGTGCGAGGGCACGAACTTGTGCGCCCACGTCGGGAGGTCGTCGCACACGTCCTTACCCTTCCGTTTGTACGCGACGTTGACGTAGTTGGCGGGAGCCGCGAAGCAAACCGCGAAGACGACGAAGCCGGCGACGACGAAATACGCCCCCGCCGTTCCCGCCCCGCCAACCTCACCGTCCTTCTCGTCATCGTCCCCGTCGCCGCCATCCTCAACGTCGGCGCCCGCGTCCCTCGCCGCGCTCTCCGCCTCCGCCGACTTACCCGCGCACGCCTCCGCGGACTCCGCTCCCCGTTCGCACGCGTCCTCCGCCGCGAGAATCGGATCGGCGTCCGACTCGGGCAGCAAAGCGGAGATGGCCTCGTCCACGTCGACGAGGCACGCGCCGGCGCCTCCGAAAGCGGCGGCGTCCCACGTGCAGTAGTCCACGGCGTCGCACGCGCCGGCGTTCTTCGCGGCGTCGCACGCCTGCACGACGCGAAACGTCGGCTCGGCGAGGGCGCAGGCGCCGTCCTCGCCGGCGGCGACGCCGAGAAGCGGCGCCACCTTCTCGGCCACGTACAGGTAGCTCGGGTAGCAGCTCATGGGCGTCGTCGAATTCGGGTCGTTCGTGTTCGTCGGCGTCGATCCCTCCCACCCGCCCTGCCCGTCGCCGCCGTCGCCGCCGTACTGTTCCGGTATGATGTTCGTGGACGCGCGCTTGGGTCCGTAGACGCAGGACACCGTCGTGTCCCCGGCGGCGGCGCATTCGGCCTCGCCCTCCTTACCACCCCGGCACCGCTCCAGCAGAGTCAGGTACTCCACGACAGCCGGCGACTTGACCGACTCCTTCAGGGTCTTGACGAAGCTCACGGCGCACTGGTCTCCGATCCACTCGCACCCGATCGCGCCCGCCGTGTCGCACGATTGTCGGTCCGGATTCTTCGGGCACTCGGTCACCGCCGTCAGAATCTTCACCAAGCCGTCGATACCCACCAGAGTCTGCGCCGCGTGCATCGGGTTGGGCCCACAGAACGACGGGACCCCTTCCGCGAGGCTGTCGGTCCAATGACACCTGCTGCCCATGCCGTCGCACTGTCCCTTGTCGGTTGATTTGTCCAGGCAGTTGACGCTCACGTCCAGGAGCTCCTGAACCAGCGGGTCCGCCGCCGCGCCGTCGCCGCTGAGGCAACCCTGGAGCTCTTTCGTCATCCACTGCGCGCTGAGGTAGCACTCGCCGGTGTCCTGGGTAGCACCCGCGCGCCAATCGCACGTCCCGGAGAGTGATCGACAACGCGTCGCGTCGTCCGTCCCGAGGACGCATTCCTCGTACGCCACCAGGACGCGCGCCATGAACCGCCCTTGCTTGCTGTGGATGAGGTTATTTCGCGATGCCCACGTCGCGGACGCCGAGCACGTGCCGTCTGAGGGGTCCCAGAAGCACGCGTCCGTGACGGAACGCGCCGCGACGCGCATGGGGACCAGCGATAGCGCCGCGAGGAGCGTCGCCGGGACGACCGAGCACCCGCGAAGGTATCTTCTCACGGATGAGAAGATGGTGTCGTCGCGTCCAGCGACTGACTTTGCGCGTCGTCCCCGCGCGGTGGGCGCATCGCGCGTCGCCTCGCGCGCGACCATTCGCCACGGGTCTAGTTCGAGGGTCACCGGCTCGCGAGACCCGCGGAAACTACACAACCCCCCCGGTGGGACGCGGCTCCGCGTTTGGAATTTCTGAAGGGTGCCAGTTGTCGTCTGTCGCCTCCGTGCTAAAAACGCGCGGTTGGATTTCTGCTCCCAACGCCACTGCATCAGGCGCGCGGGCGGGCAGGTCACCTCCAACACGGACAACGAACCCCCGACCTCGCGCCACGCTCGCAGCGCGCGCGACGGGATGACCCCCGAAAAATGCGAGTCCGAGCTTGACGACATCAGCAGGAAGGCGCCGATGGTGAGGTTCCTTCTCGAGGCTCTGGAGAAGGCTGGGTGTCCCGTGAACCGCTCGTTCTTCGAGGTGCAGCGGTGCAACAAGGCGGTGCTGGGCGGGTTCAGACCGGACGAGGGCGTGGTGCTGTGCCACAACAATCTGACGAATAGGACGGACATGGAGAACATGCTGACGCACGAGCTCATACACGCTTACGATCACTGCAGGTGAGGCGCATCGCGGAAACCTAGTTTTCAGCGGCGCTGCCCGCCACCAGCTTCGAATCTTGGTTAACATTCGCCCCGTCGCGGCGACGAGATGTCTCTCCCGTATCCGACGCGCGTTCCTCCTCTCTCTCGCGCAGGAATAAGAACATGGACTGGCTCGACCTGAAGCAGCACGCGTGCTCGGAGGTGCGCGCGTCGAACCTGTCCGGGGACTGCCACTGGGTCAACGAGATGTTTCGAGGATACTTCGGCGTGGAGAACGGGCATCAGAAGTGCGTGCGGCGACGCGCGGAGCTTTCCACTGCGATGAACCCGCGGTGTAGGGATAGGAACGAGGCGAAGACGGTGGTGAACGAGGTGTTCGAGCAGTGCTTCAAGGACACACGGCCGTTCGACGATATTCCCTGAGAGTTGTTATTTGTTTGATTGAATTTTTCGAGCGAGGGCGACGCGCCTCGCTCTGTTGTTGTTAGACTATTTTATTAAGCGACGATGTTCTTCGACGAAACGCGCGAATGAGAACGTTAATATGAATTCAAACAGGCCGTGGTCCGCGACCCGTCGACCCTTCCCAGGTTATCCTATGTGTTACAGTTGTGCGCCGCGTCCCTTACTTCATCCAAGAGGGCTTCTTGAGGCCCTTGAGACCGGGCATGCCGCCGCCCATAGCCTTCTTGAGGTTATCGCCCATCTGCTCCATGGCTTCGGCTGCCTGGTCCGCCGCGTTCTTGGGCTTGGCCGGGGGTGCGAACGCGGGGTGCTCCAGCAGTGCGTTGAGGAGCTGAGTACCCCTGAGCGCGTTGGTGAGGGGCATGTGACCCTTCTTCGCCTCCTTCTTCCAGATGAACTCCTCGGGCCACTTGCGGTACGCGTTGTTCTCGCCCTGGACCCAGTCGATCTCCTTGAAGAACTTCGCCCACTGGCGCTTCTTGCCGATCCAGATCTTGCGCTGCACGGAGAAACCGAACTTGCCGTCGGAGTAGAACGTCCAGAGGTTGTCGATGGTCTTGAGGTCCTTCACCGGGAACTGCTTCACCTCGGTGAAGTAGACCCAGCCGCGGTCCTCGGCGTCCTCGCCCGCGAGCACGCACATCAGACGGCGGTGTTCGTTGTCAGCCTCCTCCCACTCACCAGCCTTGAGAAGGTCGCGGAGGGCGGTGTAGTCGACGCCAGCCTGCGTTTCGCGGAAAGGGGACGGGGATGGAAAAATCAGTTTTTCGACCTCGTCGTGGGAGGAGGATATCCGGGCGACGATACGGGGGGCGAATCGTGGGGTGTCGTTCCGGGGCTGAGACGTCGAGTTCGGTCGGAGCGCACGCCGATGACGACGTCGCCGTCTCGTGAGTACCGAACACGATATATCTTCGCCCGTCTCGTGTCCCCCCCCGCGAAGACGTCGCGTCGCGCGCGCGATCTCCCTCGCCATTTATCCACACCGGCGAAATGTGTCGGGGGTAAATATCGGGAGCGGGTTGGGTCAGGATCGGG
>MDTE01017726.1_pt1 | contig 18660 bp, 16 predicted proteins | sample 811231 | NCBI WGS metagenome assembly MDTE01 (sample SAMN05326651, study PRJNA326480) | marine metagenome | isolation source: seawater | place: Indian Ocean: Red Sea | collected 2010 | reverse complement strand
GTTGGATTTGAACCAACGTAGGCAGAGCCAGCGGATTTACAGTCCGCCCCCATTAACCACTCGGGCACCGACCCGAACCACACCGCAAGAACTTACCAGCCGGCGTGACGCGCACGGCCGAATCGATACGATCGGCCCAATTGAAACCGGCCTGCGGCCATGCATCTGCTGCTGCTGAACGGACCCAACCTCAATCTGCTGGGCCAGCGGGAGCCAGGGATCTACGGAAACGGAAAACTGGCATCGATCGAAGAGCGACTTCGACAGGAGGCCAAGGCTGAGGGGGCTGAACTGGATTGTTTCCAAAGCAACTTCGAAGGGGCCCTCGTGGAACGCATCCATCAGGCCATGGGGTTGAGCCAGGGAATCCTGATCAATGCCGGCGCGTACACCCACACCTCCATTGCACTCAGGGATGCACTGCTTGGCGTGGCGATTCCCTTTGTGGAGTTGCATCTCAGCAACACCCATGCCCGCGAAAATTTCCGTCATCGCTCACTCCTGGCAGATCGGGCTGTCGGGGTGGTGTCTGGTTTTGGGCCGATGAGCTATTCCCTGGCTTTGCAGGGTCTGCTTCACCATCTACGCCAATTTTGATGACGCTCAGCAGTCCCCACAAAAGCGTCTCGTCGATCCGCTGGTTGAAGGCTCCTACCAGCTGGAGTTGGGTCGAACAGGCCAATTCCTGCCCGATGGAAGTTCTGATTGATCACGCGCATTGTGAGCGCAAAGCAGCTGGATTTGCTGTTCAGATGATGTTCAGGTACCTCTGTGAGCCAGGTCTTGGTGAAGTCCTGAGTCCCTTGGCAAGAGAGGAGTTGGAGCATTTCGAACAGGTTCTATCTGTTATCAAGGCCCGAGGTCGTTATTTGGAGCCGCTTCCCTCCCCTGGCTATGGCGCCGAATTATCCAGACATATCCGCAAAGTGGAGCCTCACCGGATGCTGGATTCTTTTCTTGTGGCTGGATTGATCGAAGCTCGCTCACACGAGCGTATGGCTCTTCTTGCAGAGCACAGTCCTGACGCAGAGCTCAGAAGCTTATACGGGGATTTGCTGGCAAGCGAAGCACGTCACTTTGGACTGTACTGGGGGTTAGCTGAATCGCGCTGGGAGCGAGAATTCATCTGTCAAAGACTGGATGAGCTCGCTGAGGTTGAAGCGACCGCATTGGAGGGGGTTTTAAGTCAACAAAATGACGTAAGAATGCATTCTGTTGGAGTTATTCGAGGCAATTAAGGGTCGTACTTATCAGGTGGTTTGAATCCGAATTGTTGTTGGCTATTAAAAAGCGGGCAAGTGGATGACTTGCCCGCTTGATTATTGATTCGCTGCAGCCGATGTGGTTGGTCTCTTATGCTTCCTCGATACCTTTGATGAATAGATCAATCAATTCATCGGTGAACGCAGGATGCTTGGCTGTGATGAGATCACCATCAACAACACTTCCTACGGTTCCATCGTCTCCGTATTGCACATCAGCACCTGCATTCTCAACGTCACAAATAATATTGTGAGCACATGTTACTTTGCGGCCTTCGAGTAGTGTTCTGTCAGCACAAAGAAGCCAAAGAGAGTGGCAGATCGTACCAATTTTTACGCCAGGCGTTGCATTGATTTTGCGTAGCAGTTCGACTGCAGGTGCATCATTGGGCTTTCCTTTCGCGGGTTGAACTGTATAACGCAAGCGATCTGTTGCATAGGCACCAATCAGGAGGAAACCCTTGTAATCACCAGGGTTGACATCCTTGACATCTTTGGAAACAGTAATATGTTCTTCAACCCAGCCATTGTCAGGATTAGAACCAAATTGAAGTGTAGGGTTTCCCCAGAGGTTCGTTATGTATTCCAGATCAAAACCAGCGGCGGGAAATCGCTTGTTAAAAAGGCGATACTCGGTCATGTCGAAGTGATCTTCGATGAATACACCGATTTTCCCTTTGGACTCGCCGTGGGCAGGGAGAAGCATGGTTAGGCACAGAGACAAACTTAAAGCCAGTGAAGGCTTTCAAAGTAATTATAGTCAAAGAAGAATTGATTAACTATAGATTTCGATTCTTCCCTTAATCGTCTTGCGGCTCAGCCGAGCTTGAGCAAAAGATTGTCGTGATGTCAAGATAATCTTGCGCAAACAGTCCATGGCTTGGCTTTTGCTTGACGTTTTTCAGTGACTGGCTATTTTTAAGCTGAATGGATTTCATTTGTTTCGGTAAATGTATTTCCATTTTCGTGTTTTTACCCCGATGTTCTCATGGCGCGTACCAACTATTACGAGGGTCTTGCGGCAGATTATTCCCGCCCTGGTCTTGTCAGTGAAGAGTTGAAGGCCAAGTTGATTCAGCGTTCAGCTGAAATTGGTGTCCTGCAGGAGTCAACGCTCCCAGCAATTGGCCCTGATTACACCCTTGAGCAGATCGAAGCTGAAAATCGTGAATTTTGGCCGACGCACTGCGAGGCACTCCGCCAAGGTCGTGGTGATCTTTTGACCAAGGAGTATCGTCCTGATCTTGTCTATCACTGCCAAGACGGTCCTTATCATGGGATTACGGAACAGCAGAAGCGTGAGAAGCACTGGTGGGCAATTATTGCTCAACCAAATGTGACGATGGTATGGCCGATTGTTCAGTTTTGGGGTGAATTCACCCACTTCGAGTGGATCTGTCTTGACGACAATACTCATGAGCAGATTGCTAAAGGAAGCGTCTGCTGGGTACGCCGTGGCCACCGGGGAGGTTGTTACTATAAGAGTGAACAACTCACGTTTGTCCGTGATGTATTCGCCTCCGAAGATCTTCTTAAACTGATCAGCGTTTGATTATTTTGCAATGAATTGTTTTCACCCTCGAGAAAATCTCGAGGGTGATTTATTTTGAAAAATTTTATTGAACATTAAAGGCGATACATATTCTTTCTTCAGAGCTACTCAGAGGAATTGTGCCGTGTGGAAAGTAGCTTGGAAACAGAACCGCCAAGCCAGGCTCCGGCTCGATCTGAAGTTGAGACTCGTTTGCTGTGCTAGAGAAGCATAGATTACCTTTGCCACTTGCCTGAGTTTCATCTTGGTTACTGGGTACTCTCAGATATAAAACTCCGCTGAATCTAGCTTCGGGATGAATATGTCTCTTCTGAAATCCCTCCTGTTTAAGGATCACTCCCCAACCGCTGAGTTTAATGGGGATTGACCACTCACCAGTGAGCTTTTCCTGCTCTTGTCTTGGCATTTCGAGTAATGTATCCGTTAACTTATTGATGAGTTGACTGATTGCCGTCGAGTTGCGATTGCTTTGAAAGAGTTCGTGAGTTTGAAACCCTGAACGAGTTGGCTTACCGGCCCGATTCCAGACAAGACTTGGATCATTTTTAATTTCGCTAACTATTTCCTCAAGTATTGGATCGGTATGACTGAAAAGATTTTTGCGTTTAACTTGGATGTTGGGATCGTAAAATTTGCTCATGCTTATTTTATCTTGTTGTTCTTTAGGCAGTTCTAATACTGCAGCATGCCATCGTATAGCATCGATCGATTGCTTATTTTGCAAGAGCTTGCTGACGGCACTGTCCCAGTTCTTCTCTTCAATGGCCAAGTAAACTTCTCTCATGTTTGCATTGGTGCCCCCTTTTTCTCTCTCACTATTTTTTTGTGAGCTTTGCATTTGAGCAAGGTTGCTCAATCGATTGATGGCCTCTGGTGCTTCTGGAACGATATCTAAGCATGCTTTGTATTCTGTGATGGCTTCATCAACTCTGCCAAGAGTCTCCAGGAATCCTGCTAAATTGTAATGCCCAAGAAACTCATTAGGTCTAATAGCAACGACTTGCCTGTATACTTTTTCTGCTGAATCATAAGATCCTGTTTCGGATAATACGATGGCGTAGTTTGTCAGTAAGCCTGGGTCAGGTTTGAATTGACTATGAATGGCTTCTTCAAGTACATTCTTAGCCTCACTTAACCGACCAGATTTGATTAAGGCTTCGCTTAATGGGCCAATAAGTGGCAATGACGATCGATCTTTTTTTTGTAAAATACCGAAAAGGTCGCTTGCTAGGTTCCAGTATTGACTTTCCAGAGCAGTTTGTCCAATGCTAAAAATAATTTGCGGTGGCAGTTTAGAGCTCGCATTTAGGCTATAGATCTGTTGAAATAAGTCAAGAAACTTTCCTGGCTCTTTTGTGCTTATGAAATACCTAGCGGTTTCAATAAGAAGCTGAATATTGTTGGGATCTTGCTTTAATGCCGTACTGAGTTTTTGAGAATTGCTCTTCATCAGTGAGTACGGTTTGTTAATGGTTTTTGGTACAGAAAAAAAGAGACGCCTTACAGAAGGCGCCTCTTGATTTTACAGCGATTAGTTGGACTGGGTCATTCGGATGTAATGACTAGCCAATCACCTCAAACTCTTCGCCCAGTTCGGCATCCTTGAGTCCTTGAGAGATTTCTGCATTTAAGCCTTTCAGCTTGACAGAGAAGGACGCTCCACGCTGCTGTGCTGTGAACAGAAGGTAGTTCCAGCCAGTGTCGTCGACAGACTTCAGATTAGTCATATCAAGCACAATTCCCTGAACTCCACTGAGTTTTTCCAACTCTTTTTTGAAGAGAGGCAGATATTGCTTGGAGAGATCTCCATCCAGTGCGAACTGAGCAATTCCATTATCGAAACTCATCAGATCCGCACTAAAGCCAAGTCCTGTCGGTTCGATCCGGACTCGAACCCGTAGAGACTTGTCAGACTCAGGAAGATTGACAATCATATTCTCCTTGTCAAAATCAGTGTAATTCTTATCATCAATCCATACTTCTGAGAGCTCTACGCTGCCTTTTGGAAGCAAATCAGGAGCAACACGGAGTTTATTATCAGGCCAACCCTGAGGATCAGGCTTGAAGTAAAAGTCCATCGGTTGCTTGTTCACCAACAGATTCGAATAGATGGCCGCGAGGAAGCAAAGTTCGAAGGAGTGATAGCCAGCCATTGAGTGACTGCCTTTACCACGTTCTGATCCAAGGGCGTAGGGTTGGCCATTGGCCAGCACGTTGAAATAGATACCGCCAGACTCGTAATCGAGGAACCAGCCGTTGTAGAAGGCAGTACCTTCACGAGCAAAATTCAGATATTCAGGCTTGTCGTCATAGACGCCAGCCATGATGTAGTAGGCGAGGATTCCTTGCTCTTGCTGCCACCATGCTTTGCGATCGTGCCAGACACGACGGTAATTTTCTTCGCCCTCCTTAAGAGTTCTTTCCATCATGTCGTACCAGCCACCCCGCTGGTTATCACAGCCTGCACCTGGAATGGCATCGGCAATTTGGTGAGCAAATGTTTTGTAGCTCTCCTTCGGCATCAGACTGTGCATTCTTGTCAGGTTCCAGGCAACCTTGAGGTTGTGGCCAACAACACAGCGGGCTTGGTGGATGCCCCACTTCAGATCATGGGTCCAGTCTTCATAGAACTTTTCGTTCATGAAGGGGCTGTAGCCATAATCAGGGAAATGTTCGCAGATCGTATCGAACGTATCTTCAAGGAATTTGGCGTAGTTTTCTTCGCCTGTTGCAAGATAGAGATTGATCAGATATGCCGGAGCATGGTCACCAACCGAGTTCCAGTTCTTCTTCGCCTTGTTAACCCCGAGTGAATCTGCTTTTGCGTCAAAGGTTACTGGGTCAACATGCGAATAATAGCCTCCGTATGGACCATGATCTTTGTAGTAACGGTTGAGGAAGGCGATTGTGTGATCGATGTCATGGCGAATGCCATCGCCACCTGTCAGTCGCCACGTTTGGGTAGGACCTGCCAGTGCATAAATTTGCTCGTAGCAAGGAATAGCATTCCCGCCTTCATCTCCACCAGCGGTTGATCCCATGTATTTACGAACACTACCGTTATCTTGGATATCAATTTGACTATACCAATAGCAAATTCCTTCGCTCTTGTTTTGGTGTCTGAAATGCCTTTGCATATATTCTGTACCGTTGACTGCTGCTTCAAGGGCTCGTTCGTCCCCAGTCATCATGTAAGCAGTCGCGAATCCATACACCAGCCTTGAAATGGTATCGAGATTTTGGACACCATCCTGTTTTTTACCTTCTGCGCTGAGATCAGTCCTGAACTTCTTGAAGTCAATTGCTTCGCCTTCAACAACTTGGAATTGAGCTTCAAGATAGAAATTCAATAGTTGTTGGATTTGATGAATCCACCAGTTCTGCTCTTCGAAACGCAGATCACCTTTGTCGCGTCCAAAAAGAAGGAGATGTTTTGCTTCGAATTTTAGTCGATCACTTTCTGGATAGAACAATCCATAAACATGGATAAAACGATCTTCTACAAGAATGTGATTGAGATCAGGCGCCATTTGGAATGGCTCCCCGAGATTTCTTACCAGTTCTGCATAGGCGGCATCTGTGATTTTTACGGTGAACATCCGTCCATCAGATGTTTCCAGCTCGATCTCACCTTGGCAATCAAAAGTACCTGGGTAAGAAACGCTTCTGATGTAGCCTGCGATGAGATCTGAGAAGGGGAAATCTAGTTGATTCTTGGAAGCCATGGTTCGAGTTGTTGAAGTTGGTTGAGTTGCCTTTGGAGTTAGGAGTTGAGTGAATCCCTAGCTGGATGCTCGGGAGGCGAGAACCACAATGCTTCGGCCTGTCACGACATAACTGCTGTCGTGAATAGCAATCTGTTGTTCACGTGGGCTGATGTCGTTGGGAGAGGGCAACGAGGTATCGATTGCTCGATACCATTGAAGCCCGTCAACTTTTGGAATTTCAAATTCAATTCCATCCCAATACATATTAAACATCACGTGTACATTGTTTGTATGATCCGTGTCTTCAGCAGTGTCGCCTAGTGTCATGGCCAGGCACTGGGCGTTTGCATCGTCCCAGCCTGGGGTATTGAGTTTGGTGCCGTGCCAGGAGATATCATAAAGGCCATACTTGTTGCAGTCACCCGTGAAATAGCGGCCTTTGAAGTGATCTATATACCTCTTTCTTTTCTCCATTAAGAGAGACCAGAATCGTATCATTTCCTGGCTTTGTTGAGTTTTTATCTGCTCCCAGTTGAACCAGTTGATTTCGTTGTCGTGGCAATAAGTGTTGTTATTGCCTCCCTGGCTTCTCATAAATTCGTCGCCAGCAACGATCATTGGTACTCCCATCGAGAGCATATGAATCGTCGCAAAATTCTTGACCTGTCTTGTTCTTAGGTCGTTGATCCATTGGTCTTGTGTTTCTCCTTCTGCTCCACAGTTCCAGCTGACGTTGTCGTCAATGCCGTCATTGTTTCCTTCACCATTGGCCCAGTTATGTTTTTCATTGTAAGCCGTTAGATCATAAAGCGTAAATCCATCGTGAGCCGTGACAAAGTTGACGCTATTGGTCGGCTCATGATGTCGGTCTTGGTAGAGGTCCGCGCTTCCTGTAATGCGCCCAGCCACCTCACCAATGATGCCAGGCTCACCCTTGATGAAGTTGCGAATGCAATCGCGATATTTGCCGTTCCATTCGGCCCAGCGTGCACCAGGGAACGATCCAATCTGGTAAAGCCCTGCAGCATCCCAGGCTTCTGCAATCACCTTCGATTGTCCAAGTAAATCATCTAATTCAATAGACCAGATGACAGGCGGATGTTCAAGCGGTGCGCCATCTTCGCCTCGACTCAGGACCGAACCTTCATCAAAGCGAAAACCGTCCACGTGCATTTCTTCCACCCAGAAGCGCAGTGAATCAATGATGAGCTTTTCCCCGACCGGATGATTGCAGTTAAAGGTATTGCCACAGCCGGTATAGTCGTAATAAAACTCCTTGCTGTTGTCAGGGCCGGTTAGGTAGTAATAGGAGCTGTTATCAATTCCCTTGAAGCTAAACGTTGGTCCTTGATGATTGCCTTCGTCAGTATGATTGTAGACGACATCCAAGATTACTTCGATGCCAGCCTTGTGAAGGGCTTTGACCATATCTCTGAATTCATTGATATGTTTGCTTGTGTCTCCGTTGACGCAGTACCCCTGGTGAGGTGCAAAGTACCCCATGGTGCTATAGCCCCAGTAATTAACTAATTTGCGCCCTTCGTGAACCTTCATGACGTCCGTGTGGTCAAAGCTGCAGACAGGCAACAGCTCTACTGCTGTAATCCCGAGTGACTTGAGGTAGGGAATCTTCTCAATTAGGCCAAGGTAAGTTCCAGGGTTGGCAACACCACTTGTAGGGCTTTTGGTGAAACCGCCGACGTGCATTTCGTAGACGATTGTTTCAGACATGGGATGTCTAAGGGGCTGATCGCCCTCCCAGTCGTAGTTGCCGGTGTCAATGACAACACTTCTCATGCTCTTATGGAGATTGTCGCCCGCCATGCAGGCTGGTCCCCTCTCCCAGAGACTCAAACAATTGCCCTTTGAGTAAGGGTCGACCAGAACTTTTTCGAAGTCAAAGCGATGTCCGTTCCAGGGTTCATGGGGTCCATCGACCCTGTAGGCATAGCCCATGCCCGGCACAACGCCTTCCACAAATGCGTGCCAGATATTGAAGCTGCGATTGTCATCGCTGCTCAGTTCAATGACCTTGACGGGCTCTAAGTCGTCAGGTTTTGCAAAGATGAGAAGCTGAACTCGATTAGCGCTTGAGCTGTATAAAGAAAAATTTGTCCCCCCTGATTCCGGTGTGCTTCCAAATGGATGTGGCGAGCCTTGATAGCGACGAAATGAAGTGCCTTGGGGTTCAAGCGGATTACGCTTAAGGCTTTCTCCGTGCATGGCTGTGCTCGTTGTCATTAGGGACAGTCGGAAGTGGAGACGTGAGATTCGACGTGAATCTCTTCGCTGATGTTGACTGCTGTGCCGGCGAACCTGCACACACTTCTAGTAATTAGCAACAATCTCTGTCGATGGATCCTAAGGCTGGTCTTTGTCTTGATTTGGTGAAGTGTCTTGACAGGGGAGCTGGTCGCGGCTACGCGTAATTTGACTATTCGCCAGTTGGAGCGCCTTCAACCGCGTTTCCGTTGTCATATCAACGCCGAAGCGTTGCAGTCGCTCTTTCGGCTTTTGTTTGGCTCCGGCAACGATTGCGAGTCGACCGAGAGACTGAGCCTCCTGCACCATGCGCTCGATCGCTAATGATGCGGTTACCCCAATTCTGGGGACATCAGAGATGTCAAGAATCAGAACTTCATAGTTGCTGATGAGTCCAATACGAGCACTGATTCCTTTGGCTGCGCCAAAACTCAGTGGACCTCGTAATCGGAAAAGCATCAATTGATTGCCGCAGGCTCTGATGAGTTGCCGCTCTTCTCCGCTCAAGCTTTCTCTGTCGCTAATGCTTTCAAGGTTTTGGTTGTCGTCATCCATACCTTGAAGCTGCGTCTGGGTGATGGCATCCACCGTCAGCAGATTCGCGACAAACATCCCCACCAGCACCCCCCAGATCAGGTCCCAGAAGACCGTCATCAGCATCACTGCATACATCAGTGCTGCGGTTTTGATCGAAAGCCGATGGGCTCGGAGCAGGAAGCTCCAGTCGATGATGTCGAGCCCCACCTTGATCAGGATCCCGGCAAGCAAGGCTGTGGGAATCTCCGCTGCCATCGGACCTGCTCCAAGAAGCACCAGCAACAGCACCACCGAGTGAGTCATGCCCGAAATCGGAGTCGCTCCGCCCGATTTGATGTTGATCACTGTGCGCATCGTGGCGCCAGCACCGGGAAGGCCTGACAGCAACCCTGATGCAGTGTTCGCGATGCCCTGCCCAATCAGCTCCCTGTTGGAGTCATGGTTCGTCTGGGTGATGTTGTCGGCCACCAGCGACGTCAACAACGAGTCGATCGCTCCAAGCAGGGCCAGCACGACGCCCGCTTTCAGCAGTTCTGACAGGTGTTGACTGAAGTTCGGCATTACAAAACGAAGGCCTCCGTCGGGAATGGCTCCGATGCGATTCAGGGGCTCCAATCCCAACGACTGCAATCGGTCGTCGTTGAACATCAACAGCGACAACGGGGTGACGATCAGCAGAGCCAGCAGTGGTGATGGCACCCACTGGCGGATTCGTCCTGGCGTGAAGAAGACCACAGCAACGGTCATCACGCCGATGCTGATCGCTGCAGGATTGGGCAACGGCACCTCAGCCAGCGCGGTCAGGCATCCGATGACTCCTCCAGTTGTGGATACACCAATGAAGGGGCCGATTTGCAGGATCAGGATGATGAAGCCGATTCCGGACATGAAGCCTGAGACCACCGAGTAGGGCACCAAGGTGATGAAACGGCCAAGTCGAAACACTCCAAGCAGTGCTTCGAAGACGCCACCGATCGCGACTGCAGCCATGACCATCGGCAACATCTCTCCAGCCCCGAGGTCTGTGGATACGCCGACTGCAGCCAGGCTGGAGACGACGCCCGCCACCGTGACACTCATGGGACCGGTTGGCCCGCTCACCTGGGATGGGGTCCCTCCGAGCAGGGCTGCGATGAACCCCGTGACAATTGCGCCGTAGAGGCCGTAAATCGCTCCTCCGGGACCCAGGGCTGCGTTGCCGAAGGCCAGAGCCAGGGGTAAGGCCACCACTGCAGCGGTCAAGCCCCCCAGCAAATCCCCCCGCAGATTTCGCGTGTGCAAGCCGTGAATCAACGCCATGGTTCAGTTGAGATCGCTCCAACTGCTGAGTTCGTCGATCGACTGAACCCCTTCTCGCCGTTGTCCGTCCGGCAGCAGCCAGGTGGGATAGGCACGCACCTGCGCTTCACGGCAGGCGGCTGCTTCCTCTGGGCGCTGCTTCGGCATCCTGCACTCCACATAGGGAACCAGAACAGCGGCTTGCTTGCCGAAAAGCTCCATCTGGCGCACGCAGGCTGGGCAGGTCCAAGCCCCATAAAACCGTGCTCCGATCCTGCTGAGGTGCTCAGACAGCTGGAGGGCCTGGGCGGTTGATGGTTGTTGTGGCTGTTTGATCTGGCTGGGCGGTGTCTGGGCGAGGGCTGGTGTGGCCACAACACCCAGGCCTAATGCGACCGCTGCGAATCGTCCCGCTTGGCTCCACCCCATCACGTTTCGAGGTCTTTTTAAAAAACGCTAGTGGGGGCATCGCGTTCGGGCTTCCCTCCATGGGGAACCCACACGGATGTTCCAATGCTTGGGAGAATGTTGGAAGGGGTTTTTATCCATGGCGGGCAGCGGTTACAAAGATTATTTCCAGGTCCTGGGAGTTGATCGCAGCGCCGATGCTGATTCGATCAAGCGGGCTTTTCGCAAACTTGCCCGTCAATACCATCCCGATGTGAATCCTGGCGATGCCAGTGCCGAAGCCCGGTTCAAGGAAATCAGCGAGGCCTACGAGGTGCTGTCGGATCCCGACAAGCGTCGTCGCTATGAACAATTCGGTCAGTACTGGAGCCAGGCCGGCGCTCAGGGGGGAGCTGCCCCCGGGATGGATGTGGATTTCGGACGGTATGGAAATTTTGATGACTTCATCAACGATCTGCTCGGACGCTTTGGAGGTCCTGCTGGTGGGGGTGGCTTTCAGGGCAGCGGTTTTCCCGGCGGCGGTTTCCCGGGGGGTGGTTTCCCTGGAGGTGGGTTCCCAAGGGGCAATGCCGCTCCTCGCAATTCGGTGAATCTGGATGCTGAAGCAGCCGTGAGCATTTCATTCTCAGAAGCTTTCCGCGGCAGTGAACGTGCTCTCTCCGTGAACAATGAACGCGTCCAGGTGCGTATCCCCGCCGGGGTGAAGAACGGCTCGCGTTTGCGTCTGAAGGGGAAGGGCAACCTGCAGCCTGGAACCGGACGCCGGGGGGATCTTTACCTCAATCTCAACGTGAAGGAGCATCCGGTCTGGAGGCTGGATGGAGATGTGCTTCAGGCGGATCTGCCTGTGAGCCTGGATGAGCTGGCTCTCGGAGCCACCGTCACGGTGATGACTCCCGATGGCGAAGCACAGGTGTCGATTCCCGCCGGCACCGCTCCTGGCCGCAGTCTGCGGTTAAAAGGAAAAGGCTGGCCGCTGAAGGGAAATCGCGGCGATCTGCTGTTGACCCTTGCACTGAAGCTGCCAACGTCCTGGTCGGCAGACGAACGGGCGTTGCTCAGCAAGTTGCGCGACCAACGTTCCGAAAATCCACGTCACGACTGGTTGCGCTCCGCCGCTCTCTGAGGCTTCAGCCGTACGATCGCCGCCTGGATACAGATCCCGATGGAGCTCACTTACCGCCCCCGTCGTTTACGTCGGACTCCGGCCCTGCGCGCCATGGTGCGGGAGCATCAGCTCTCTGCGGCTGATTTCATTTATCCGCTGTTTGTGCATGAGGGCACGGATGTGGAACCCATCGCTGCCATGCCAGGGGCAAGCCGCTGGAGTCTGGCGGCCCTGACCGGGGAAGTTCAGCGCGCCTGGGACCTGGGGGTCCGTTGCATCGTTCTCTTCCCCAAGGTTGCGGAAGGGCTGAAAACCGAGGATGGCGCTGAGTGTTTCAACGCCAATGGGCTGATTCCCAGAGCGATCCGTCAGATCAGACAGGAGGTGCCGGGCATGACGATCATGACCGATGTTGCACTCGATCCCTATTCCTGCGATGGCCACGACGGCATCGTCAGCGCCGATGGAATCGTCCTCAACGACGAGACGATCGAACTGCTTTGCAAGCAGGCGGTGGTTCAGGCTGAAGCCGGTGCCGATCTGATCGGCCCCAGCGACATGATGGATGGCCGTGTCGGGGCCATCCGTGAAGCCTTGGATGACGAAGGCTTCGAACACGTCGGCATCATCAGTTACACCGCGAAATACTCCTCCGCCTACTACGGGCCCTTCCGTGAAGCCCTTGACTCAGCCCCCCGTGCTGCCGGGAGCAAGCCGATTCCTACCAATAAGGACACTTATCAAATGGACCCGGCCAATGCCAGGGAAGCCATCACCGAAGCACAGCTGGATGAGCAGGAGGGTGCCGACATCATGATGGTGAAGCCGGGTCTGGCTTACCTGGATATCATTCACCGTCTCCGCGGTGAGTCGGAGCTGCCCATCGCCGCTTACAACGTCAGTGGCGAGTATTCGATGGTGAAGGCCGCCGCCGAGCGCGGTTGGATTGATGAGCGTGCGGTGGTTCTTGAAACCCTGCTCAGTTTCAAGCGGGCCGGTGCGGATCTGATCCTCACGTATCACGCCTGTGACGCTGCGCAATGGCTCCGTCAGGGCTGAGCGGTTCAGCGTCCCAACACTTCAGAATGCAAATCGTCGCTGGCTGCAGATGACAACGGTTGATCGTCTTGGTCATGTGGCGATTCGCGTTCAGGACGTGTCCAGAGCGGTTGCGTTTTACCAAGCACTCGGCATGCGCCTCGTCTGGAAAGCAGACGATTGGTGCTACCTGGAAGCGGGTGAGGGCCGTGATGGATTGGCGTTGCTCGGGCCTGGCTACAAGGCCGCTGGCCCCCACTTCGCCTTTCATTTCCGCGATCGCCAGGAAGTTGATCGTGTGCACGATCGACTGAAAGCTGAGGGCGTGCATGTCGGTGCTGTGCACGATCACCGCGATGGCACCGCGTCCTTTTATCTGAAAGATCCCGAAGGCAATTGGCTGGAAATGCTCTATGAACCCCCCGGTGGCATTCCCTCCAACTGCTGCTGACCCGACACCTGGGATCGATCAGGCTGTCCAGGAAACCCTGGAGCTGCTGGAGTGGCCCAGGGTGTGTGATCACCTGGCAAGCTTCGCGTCCACCGGAATGGGGCGTGATGCGGCTCGCAGTCTTGTCTTGCCCGAGACCCTGGAGACCAGTCGGCAGCGGTTGGCGGAGACCGTCGAGATGGCGGTGCTCGATGACCTGATCGAAGGCGGTATCAGCTTTCGCGGCGTGCAAGACCTCACACCTGTGCTGCTGCGCTGCAGCAAGGGCGGTGTGGCCTCGGGCGAGGAGCTCCTGGCTGTCGCCGAGACCCTGGCCGCTGCCCGGCGCCTGCGCCGTCAGATCGATGAGCCTGAGCTCCGGCCGGCCTGTTCGGCGCTGATCGACACAATGGTGACGTTGCCGGAGTTGGAGCAGCGGCTCAAGTTTGCACTCGAGGAAGGCGGGCGCATTGCTGATCGGGCCAGTGCACCTTTGGCTGGTTTGCGTCAGCAATGGCAGGGCCTGCGCCAGGAACGCCGGGACAAGCTGCAGGACCTGTTGCGTCGCCTGGCACCGTTTCTCCAGGACAGCGTGATCGCCCAACGCCATGGACGCCCCGTGCTGGCCGTTAAGGCCGGCGCTGTGGCACAGGTTGCGGGTCAGGTTCACGACAGCTCAGCCTCTGGCAGCACGGTGTTCGTCGAACCCCGCTCCGTACTCACGATCGGTAATCGACTGACCGACCTGGAGGGGCGAATCCGGGAGGAGGAACGCAAGGTGCTGAGCGCGCTCAGCGCCTCCGTGGCAGACGAACACCCTGTGCTCGCGCAGCTGGTGTCGATCCTGCTGCAGCTGGATCTGGCCCTGGCCAGAGGCCGTTACGGTCGCTTCCTCGGCGGCACCGCTCCGCGCATGGAGGCTTCCCCGGAGGCACCGTTCCGCTTCCAAACCCTGCGGCATCCGCTGTTGGTCTGGCAGCACAAGCGTTCCGGTGGGCCGGCGGTGGTGCCGATTTCGATTGAGGTGTCTGCGGACCTGCGGGTGGTGGCGATCACGGGACCCAACACCGGCGGAAAGACGGTGACCCTCAAAAGCATCGGTCTGGCGGCGTTGATGGCCCGGGCAGGATTGCTGCTGCCCTGTGCAGGGATGCCGACCCTGCCGTGGTGCGCCCAGGTTCTGGCAGATATCGGCGATGAACAGTCGTTGCAACAGAGCCTCTCCACCTTCAGCGGTCACATCAAACGAATCGGCCGGATTCTGGAGGCGTTGCAGTCCGGCCCCGCGCCGTCGTTGGTGCTGCTCGATGAGGTGGGGGCCGGTACCGACCCCAGTGAAGGCACCGCCCTGGCGACGTCCCTGCTCAAGGCCCTCGCCGACCGCGCCCGACTCACCATCGCCACCACGCATTTCGGCGAACTCAAGGCCCTCAAATACAACGACGCCCGGTTTGAGAACGCCTCGGTGGCCTTCAACGCCGAGACCCTCTCTCCGACCTATGAGCTGCTCTGGGGCATCCCTGGCCGCAGTAATGCCCTCGCGATTGCCAGCCGACTGGGGCTGGATGGCCAGGTGCTGGAGGAGGCGCGTCAGTTGCTGGCCCCTGCTGCTGATGGAGAGGTCAACAGTGTGATCCGCGGTCTGGAGGAACAGCGGCAGCGGCAGCAGGCAGCGGCGGAGGATGCTGCAGCGCTGCTGGCCCGTACCGAGCTGCTCCACGACGAACTGCTGCAGCGATGGCAGCAGCAGAAACAGCAATCGGCCGAACGCCAGGAGCAGGGGCGCCAACGGCTGGAACGCTCGATCCGTGATGGTCAGAAGGAGGTGAGATCCCTGATCCGGCGGCTACGGGATGACCGCGCCGATGGTGAAACAGCACGACGGGCAGGCCAGCGCCTGCGTCGGCTGGAGGACCGTCATCGCCCCGAACCGGAACGGCGTCAGCCCTTGCCCGGCTGGAGACCCGAACCCGGTGAGCGGATCCGGGTTCTGGCCCTTGGCAAAGCGGCGGAGGTGCTGGCGATCTCGGACGACGGCACCCAGCTCACCGTGCGCTGTGGTGTGATGCGCAGCACGGTGGAGTTGTCTGGTGTGGAAAGTCTGGACGGCCGCAAGCCGGAGCCGCCCGCAAAGCCGGTGGTGAAGGTGAATGCTCGGATCAATCCCGGCTCAGGTGCTCAGGTGCGCACCAGCCGAAACACCCTCGATGTGCGCGGCATGCGTGTGCATGAAGCGGAGGCGGCTGTGGAGGAACAGTTGCGGGGAGCCAATGGGCCGGTGTGGGTGATCCACGGGATCGGAACCGGCAAGCTCAAGCGTGGCCTGCGGGCCTGGCTGGAGACGGTGCCCTACGTCGATCGTGTCACCGACGCGGAGCAGGGCGATGGCGGCAGCGGTTGCAGTGTGGTGTGGGTCCGTTGAAGTCGGTGCTCGTCTCATGGCCGTGATTGACCACTGATCAGTTCAGCTCGGGCAGCTTGGGACCGTCAGCGACGGGATCCTGTCGAGCAATCGCTTCGCCGTCGGCATCGAACAGCCGCCAGCCACTGGGTTCAGGATCCAGGTGCAGCACATCGTTGGGCTTGAGCTTCAAGTCGGGGGCGGCACGCACCTGAACCCGATGGTCTCCATCGTGCAGGCGGCAGCTGACCAGTTGCTCGTTGCCCAGCACTTCGCACTGAATCACCGAGGCCGGCAGGTTGCGGTTTGTGGCCGGTGCCACACGCCAGCCTTCCGGCCGCAGGCCCGCCGTCATGGTCTGGCCTTCCAGTGCGGGTAGGGCTGCCTCCAGAGGCCCCTCCACCGATAGCCGTTTCTGGCCAAGAAGCAAGGTGGAGCCTGGGCCGATCACCACGGGAAGCATGGTCATCGGTGGACTGCCGATGAACTGAGCCACAAACAGATTGGACGGCCATCGGTAAAGCTCCATCGGCGTTCCGAGCTGTTGCAGGCGCCCCTGATTGAGCACGGCGATGCGATGACCCATGGTCATGGCCTCCACCTGATCATGGGTGACGTAGACCGTTGTGGTGCCCAGTTCCCGCTGCAGGTCAACGATGCGGCTGCGGGTGCTGTTGCGCAGTTTGGCGTCAAGGTTGCTCAGCGGTTCGTCCATCAGAAACACGGCCGGCTTCCGAGCCATGGCACGCCCCAGGGCAACCCGTTGTTTCTGCCCGCCGGAGAGCTCCTTGGGCAGGCGGTCCAGGAGTGGTTCCAGCTCAAGGGCCGCGGCGACGGATTGAACACGCTGCTCAATCAAGTCTTCTCGCGGCGACCGCACCCTCAGGACGGCGGGAAGTCTGCGGCTCAACTGACTGAGCTGATCCTGCAACTGCTGGGGCAGGTTGCGATGGCGGCTGCGCCGCAGGCCGAAACTGAGGTTGTCGCGCACGCTCAGATGGGGATAGAGCGCGTAGCTCTGAAACACCATCGCCACATCGCGACGACCAGGCCTCACCTGGCTCACTGGCCGCTCGCCGATGACAATTTCCCCCGCCGTGGGGCGTTCCAGACCTGCAAGCAGCCTTAATAAGGTGCTCTTGCCGCATCCCGAGGGTCCCACCAGCACCAGGAACTCGCCGTCCTCGATGCTGAGGTCAAGTTCGCGGATCACCTGTACCGATGGTGAACCACGACGGCCGGGGTAGCTCTTGCTGAGGGCTTCGAAACGGACGCCGGCCAACGGCTGTTCAGCAGCGGCTGAATCTTAGGGTTGAGAGCAGGATCCATCGCGCGGCACCGTGCAGTTCATCGATCAGGCACGGATCACAGTGCGCGGGGGGCGCGGTGGAGATGGCATCGCCGCGTTTCGACGCGAGAAATATGTGCCGGCCGGTGGACCCTCCGGCGGAGATGGTGGCCATGGCGGACCGGTGGTGCTGGAGGCGGACAGCAACCTTCAGACCCTGCTCGACTTCAAATACAAGCGATTGTTCGCTGCGGATGATGGCCGGCGCGGCGGCCCGAACAAGTGCACCGGCGCCTCGGGCCGTGATCTTGTGATCAAGGTGCCGTGCGGAACCGAGGTGCGTCATCTCACCACCGGCATTCTGCTGGGGGATCTGACGGCTCCTGGTGAACGCCTGACCGTGGCGTTCGGTGGCCGCGGCGGCCTGGGAAATGCCCACTACCTCAGCAATCGCAACCGTGCACCGGAGAAATTCACCGAGGGTCGGGATGGGGAGGAATGGCCACTCCAGCTGGAACTGAAGCTGCTGGCGGAGGTGGGCATCATCGGCTTGCCCAACGCGGGCAAGAGCACCCTGATCGCTGTGCTGTCAGCCGCTCGCCCCAAGATCGCCGACTACCCCTTCACGACTCTCGTGCCCAATCTTGGCGTCGTCCGACGCCCCAGTGGTGATGGCACGGTTTTCGCCGATATTCCGGGACTCATTGCCGGTGCAGCCCAGGGGGCCGGGCTGGGGCACGATTTTCTTCGTCACATCGAACGCACCAGGCTGCTGATTCACGTCGTCGACGCAGGTGCTGATGATCCCGTCGGCGATCTTCGGGTGGTGGAGAAGGAACTGGAGGCCTATGGCCACGGCCTCGTGGACCGTCCTCGCCTGTTGGTGCTGAACAAGCAGGAACTGTTGCTCGATGAGCAACTGCCGGAGCTCAAGCGTGAATTGGAAGCCGCCAGTGGCCGTTCCCCCCTCTGCATTTCAGCAGCGATGGGCGCCAATCTTGATCAACTCCTGGACGTGGTCTGGAAGGAGCTCGGGATCCACTAGAGCCCCATCGAACCTGATCCGTGTCGGCCACCACATCGGTGGTTGTGAATGGGCCCAGACACCGCCATAACGGAATAGTGATCCAAGCATCCGTGATGACCTTCTACACCTGCCTTGATGACAAGGGTTCCGTCATAGCCCGTTGTCAGACAGAGGAGGAAATAGCCGTGCTCCGACGCATGGGACGTCCCATTGCCAAGGTGCGCGCCATGAAGCAACAGGAAGCCGTTGTTTGCAGCCTCACCGGCAGCCCGTCGGACTACAACGACGAGTACTGATCGTTGTCTGAGGGAGCTGAGTTAGGTCAGCTCCCGATCTCACAAAACCTCAGTCGTCGTAGACGC
>MDTE01171822.1_pt1 | contig 18661 bp, 11 predicted proteins | sample 811231 | NCBI WGS metagenome assembly MDTE01 (sample SAMN05326651, study PRJNA326480) | marine metagenome | isolation source: seawater | place: Indian Ocean: Red Sea | collected 2010 | reverse complement strand
TTGCCGTCCTTGCCCTTGCCGTCCTTGCCCTTGCCGTCCTTGCCCTTGCCGTCCTTGCCCTTGCCGTCCTTGCCTTTACCACCTTGCTGGTCGGCCTTCTTGGCGGCATCCTGCGTATCAATCTTCTTGACCAGGTCCTGGGCTTTTTTGGCCGTGTCAGACTGTTGATCGGCGACTCGGTCAGTGGCCTCACCACGCTCGTTTGCTGTTCTTGCACGTTTGTGCTTGCCAATGACCGTCCTGAGATTCTTCAGCAGGTCTTTGATGCGTTCCTGCTCTGCCTTGAGCGAGTCCTTCAGGTCATCGCTCTGCAGCAACACCAGCAGAGCCTGCAGATTGACGACCACTTCCGACTGCGCACCGATCGCGTCGCCCAATTTCTTGTCACCGCCGAGTAACGCGGTGATACGCTCCAGGCTATTGGAGATGTTGTCATCACGGCTCTGGCCGTAAGCCCGCTTGAGCAATTCAGCACGCTCGGGATCGTTCTCCTTGAGAAACTCCGCCAACTGCAGCAGCTTCTGCTCGAACTTTTTATAGCGTGACGAAATGTTCTGCTGCTGGCCGTCCAGCTCAACCTGTCGCCCGGTGCGTCGAGCTGGCTTTTTGGGAGTCTTGGCCTTCAAGCCGACATCGGCTTTGGGAGTCGCTCGACGAGGAGCATCCTGCGCCGAGACAAACAGGGCCGAGACAAACAGCAGCACAAGCATGAGCGGAGCAGTGCGAGCCTTCATGACGGGATCTCCTGGGGCGACCTGTGCCGCCTGATTCGGGTCAGGATCTTGCAGTGACGACTCGAATCTGGCTGACAACCCCGCGATGGAAGGCGGGCTGTGCCAACCTTCGATTGCGGTCCGCTTCTACGGATTCTTATTTTTGGGGGTCTCTCCAGGCTTGGAATCCCCTCCGAGATCGAGCCCATTGAGTTTCTTGATCAATTCCCGCTTGCGTTCCTCGCGGGTCTTTTCGAGCAGTTTCTCCTCATCGTCGATGATCTGCTTGAGCAGTTTGAGAGCTTCCTGGTAGGTCTCGAGCTTCATCATCTCTCGCAGGACGCTCTTCATTCGTGCCAGAAGGGTCTGCAAGGCATCGGTGGCCGCGTCAATCTTCTCCGGAGAGGGAGTGGATCCATCGCGTGAGGCCCTAGCCAAGTCCCTCAGTGCGGCCTCGGCTCCAGTGTAGTCTTCGTCGATGATGCGTAGTAGAGGCTTCAGCACACCCGAGTCGATCCGCGTCAATGTTTGCGGTGTATGCACACCGTTGTTGATGAGTTCGTCACGAATATCGGCGAACCCTTCACGAATAGCGACGGTCTCGTTTTGTCCTCGGATCACTTCGTTGATCGACCGTTCCGCGGGATTGACCTGTTCACCCGGCTCGCCGCTGTCCGCCCCGGCTGAGTCCGACTCGGTGACTTGTCGGCGATACGCCAAGAGGTTCTTTCTCGTCCGTTCGGTGTCTCCAATCACCTGTTCGAAGCTCTGCCGAAAACGAAGTTCTTTCTGGATCAGGGCAAACTGCAGATCTTCATTGCTGACGATCTTGAAAACGTGAACCGGGCTGGACCGAGTCCGGTGAGGCCCGTTCTTGTCGTCTGCATCAGAGGCCACGATCGTCAGCATCAGTTTCTGACCAACGGTTGGTTCGGGATCCAATTGTCTGAGATCAAACCAGGCCGCTCGTTCATGACGCGGCTCCTTGAGGGCATCATCGCGGGGCACGTCTTCCTTGGCGGTGGACAACTCGAATTCACGAGGACGATCTGTGGGAGGGCGGGCCAGGGGACGCATCAACCATTCCCCGGTCAGCTGGTCTGGTCTCGTATCGCCGTCAACCACCTGGTATTCGAAGTGGACTTCGTCGACCCCGTAGTCATCTCGAATGAGGCCGGAAACGGGAATCCTGGCGATGCGGGTCACCTCGGTCCCGATGCCCTTCAAGGACGTCTCAATTTCCGGTGGTTGATCCACGATCCCATTGATCGTCAATCTCGAAGGATCGCGACTCCGGATGTCGTCTGTATCGAGAACCGAGATACGAAGCTGGGTATCCGGAGGCAGCGGAATGGCCGCTTCCAGTGGCGTGCCGGTCCTCACCTGTTGAGGATCAAACAGCTTGCCGAGGGTCTCCTGCGCGTTCGTCCCCATCGCCAGCGGCAGTTTCAGGATCCGCGTCGGCCACTCGACACCGCCTTCAGACTGCTTCAACAGTGAGCCGGTCGACAGCGTTCGTCGGAGCACAGACTGTCCTTCCTCAGACTCGCGTTCGAACCAGGCGTGAGCTTCACCATTTCGATCTTCAATCACGATCCGGTAGCTGTCGAATTCTACCCGGACACCCACGATTGGCTTGTTGGTCCGGGCCTGGAACACCATGTTGGTTTCCAGCGGAATGTCGACCTGGATGCCCTGGACCGCCACGCGGGACGAGTTCTGCGGATTGAGACCTGTGTACTCGGGAAATCGGCAGTCGAGCACGATCTGTTCGAGAGTCGGGGCATCGACCACCTGAACGCGATACGGCATACGGTTGACGTAGTCTCCTCCCTGGACCCAAAACGTCATGTCCTCGAGCAGTCCCGCCCGGGTGAATCGAAACTCGTGATCACTCCGGCGGGCACACATGCCCCGCCCCGTGGCGTCAGCCTGACGATAGGTGACCTGCACATTGTCCAGCGGCGCGAGTGTTTCGGACTTGGGCCTCACAGTGATCGAGAGCACAAGGTCTTCTCCGCGTGGATGCCGGTAGGCGGTCCCTGCCGACACGAGCACATCAGGCCGCGAGGGGCCACGGACCACGCTCACCACCAGGTCATAGTCTCGAGGCCAGTACGTCTCCTGCAGGCCCAGAAATCCACTGGCCCATCGGGACATCACGGCGGCATCGGCCGCCGCGAGCCCGCCAATCGACATCACCAGTGCAACGGCCAGCAGCACGGCCCTCTTGAGGGGAGTCTTCTGGAAGACGTCTGAGGTATCAAGTCGCCGACTGGCCTCAGCCACGTCGCGACGCGTCCGTTCGAGCATGGCCTGTCCCAACGGTGTCAGGCTCGTTTCAGCACCGTCGGCCATCTCGATCGAGGTAATCAGGCGATCATCCAATTCCGGAAAGCGTCGTTCCAGCACGAGCGCGAGTCCGCGCGAGCGGTACTGCCGAGCGAGCCGCAGTCCAATCCAACCGACCGCCACGGCAACAGCACCGCTGAGCACGGCCAGGTCGAACACCATCCGCAGCCAGACAGGCATCTCAAGACGGCTGATCCGGAACCAGGCCCAGTCCAGTCCAAGGCTGAACCAGAACAGGATCCCCAACAGCACGACCACCAGGGCCGTACCCTCGACCACCACGTAGAGCCTGATGCGACGTTTCAGCCCGGCGAGCACTTCGGACACACCAGAAGGCACACCTCGAACTGAACCATCGGTCGTCGAGACACTGGGGCTGCTCATCGATCCCGTCTCATGGCACGTGTCAACCGGCCTGCGAAAGGCCGTTTATTCTATCCGGTTATTCCAGGGTTCGCTCAGGCCAACTTCAACAGCTTCCGGGTGATCCACTCGAGGCACAACAGTCCGACAAGCAGGTACATCACCCAGGCCTTGTCCCAGAGTGGCGCCGGACGACCACGGTCAACCAGCAACTCGGTGCCCAGGTTGGGCAGGCGGTCGGGCAAGGCGTTGGCCGCCGAGACCTCCATGTACTCGCCACCGGTCCCTCGGACCATGCCGGCCAGCAATGGCCGGTTTTGGCGAGGATCGACAGACTCGAGGTCGGGCAGGACGACGTCAATCCGACCGGACAATCGCTGATTTTCCTCGGGCGGGATCGGCACCGCCAGGCGGAATGTCCCCGGCTGGCTGGCCCGGAAGCTTCCCGCGTACTGTCCTGGCCGATTCGGTTCCCGTCGCAATTCGCTCAGGGCCAGTTGCCGTCCGTCCGGACCAAACAACTCAACTGCGACCGCCTCTTCCACCAGGTCCTCGAATTGAGGATTCAGCAAGTGGGCCCGCAGCGTGATCGTCTGACCGAGCAGGTACTCGGTGCGGTCCAGCAAGAGTGTTCCACGGTTTGTGCCCCGCTTGAGACGAGTCTGCCCGAGTTCACGAATAGCCTTGATCCAGAATCGGTCGAACAGATCTTCCTCGAGTGCTCTCAACCTCCACAATTCCGGTGAACCGACATAGAGCACTCGGCCGCTGCCATAAAACTGCGAGGCCATCAGGACCGGCCGATCGCTGCTGGGGTCCGAGAAAGTTGCGTATGTCAGTGCTCCGAGCTTTTTCTGAGCGGGAAAACAGCGGTAAATGCCCTCGAACTCATCCCACGCCTCCATCGGATCCTCGGCCTCGTCCGACAGGTGCAAAAATGCCGCGTCGAGCCCATCGTCGGTGAAATCAACCGGGTAGGCTGTGTCAGCACTCCGCGTCAGATTACTCTCCAGCGGCACTGCCTCAAGCACCACGGGATAGAGGGTACGGATATCCTCCAGAGGTGCTCCCGCATCAGCCAGTTCCGGCGTGTGGACATCGCCGGCCACCACCAGGAGTCCCCCGGCCTGCCGCTCGACCCACTCGGAGAGCATCGCGCGTTTCGTGTCTGGAATGGCCTGCCAGTCGGGGTCAAAGCCGACAATGACGTCGTAGGCAAACAATTCTTCCTTCTGTTCAGGAAACTCCTGCAGCACCCGGTCGGCGTCCTGGCTGATGGCATCTCCCGGATCTGCGGTCTGCAGCAGCACATCCACCTCGACACCGGGATGGCGAAACAGCATATTGCGCACGAAGCGGAAATCCCGCATTGGCCCTCCGGCGAGCAGCAGCACCTTGAGCTTGCGTTCCGTCACCGTCACCAATCGTCGCCGGTGGTTGTCGTCGTCGGAGAGTTCCGTGACCCCTCCCGGAGCGACAGCGCGCACCAGGAACTCAAACCGACCGGCTTGCTCGGGAGTCAGGTCGAACTTGACCTCAACGGGACCTGAATCGAGCGGCAGGGAAACTGTCTTGGCATCCACTTTCTCATCCGGATCTCCCTCTCCTCCCTCGGGTTTCCGGAGCAATTCCACCTGGATGTCCTTTCCCAATACTCCCGCGCCCTGCCCCTTGACGAAGACGCTGAATCCATAGGCATCTCCGACGTGGACGTCGGTCGGCGCCTGGACGTTGACCATTTGCACGTTGTCGGGCAGTTCCAGGCTCCCCACGCCCACGGCAAATAGACGCACCTTCCGCCGCAATGCCAACTGGCGTGCCGCGCCGGGATCGGTGCCGGCATTAGACGCTCCGTCAGTCAAGACAACGACGCCCGCCAAACCGTCTCCCGACTCGCGTTGCAACACCGACAGCACGGCCTCGCCCACGCGGGTCTCGAGCCCACCGCCGGCAATCTCCTTACCAGCAACTCCGCCCGCTGCCGACCACGGTCGGATCACCTGGTCCCACTCAGGGACACCGGGCAAAGATGCCGCGGTCGCCTGATCGCTGTTGCCCTCATCGCCACCGCCCTCTCCACCAGCCCTCATCCCACGGGGATCGAGGCTGGAAAACTCGAACGCCGGCTCCTCGCTGAGCCCAGCATCAAATGTGTACACCCTCACCTGGTGATCCCTGGTCAAACGACGCACCAGGTCTGATTCCGCCAGCAGTTCTCGCAATGCCAGGGCACGCGTCCGTTCGTCGTCACCACCGGCGGTGCCCGGCTTCTTTTCCGGGAAGCTCATCGACAGCGATGTGTCGACGAGCAGAATCACACGCGAGGGCCGGAACGACCGCTCGCTCTCACGCTCCCGGGGATTCACAAAGACCAACAGCAGACCGGCAATCACGCCAAGTCTCAGCAGCAACAGCCACGCTGTCCATCCTCGCGACATTTCTCGCGTGTCCCGCAGGTAACACGCGACGACGAATATGAGCAAGAGTCCCAGGCCGACGACGAGAGCCACCCACCCCCACACGCTCTCGGGCACGCCCCACTCGATTTGGCGAATCGTCTGATCGGCCGCCAAAAGGTACGAGATCATGAGGAGCCTCCTGCGGCGCCGGCCGCGGCGTTGGCCATTCCTCTTCGAGATCTCGGTCCGCCAGCCGAAGAATGGTAGCTCAGACGGTAGGCCATGATCTGCTCGGCCAGCAGTACAGCAATCAAGAGTCCGAGAATCCACTCCCTGACGTCTCGATCCGACTCTTCTCCCGCCAACCACTCCGTGGCGCCAGCCTCCTGGATCCTCACTTTGTCACCCAGGTCCGGACCCAAAGCGGCGGTGATCTCGGAAGACGCAAACAGGGCCAAGCGTCCCTCATCTCGTCCCGTGTTGTAGGCAAACCATCGCTCGACCTGGATCTCACCAGCATCGACCAGCCGCACCCTGTAGACCCCCGGCACGTCGGTCCGGTCGTAGTGGATCACCCGCCTGAGCGTGGGAGGGGCCGACGGTTGAGCTGGCTGGCCAGGTTCGCTCGGACCACCAGCCTCATCGGGGGCCTCGGCACCATTTGTTCCCGTCTCTGTTCGGTCCGTGGCGGTCTTCACCGCTTCAGGCTGCACCTGCAACTCGGCGGTGACCTGCCCGGAATTCCTGGGAGGTTCGATGCGAATTGCCGGCCCGAAACGGGCGGGGTCGAGTTCGAGGTGAATCGGCACACCCGATTCTCGTCGTGGCAAGACGCGATCGGCCCGCGAGATGTACTTCTGCAGCTCGAAGTGAAATGGCACAAAGCTGCGATACTGGGGGAAGTTCGTCCAATCGGTGCCGCAACTGGTCAGGCACGTGATCACGCGTCCCTGCCCGAAACGATGTTCCAACAGCAGCGGATCACGGGTCCGCAGGCTGGCAATCGTCTGCACGTGGTCGTTCCGCTTGCGATCGTCCTTCTGCCAGTCTTCAGCGACGGGGAAGTATCGAAATATCCGGGTCGCCTCGATCTCGGGATTGTCCGTTCCCTGCAGGCCACTGAGCATCGGGTGTGGCGTCAGCACCAGGTCGGGGCCGGGCGCCGCGATCTCATCGCGATCCAATTCGCGAGGCGCGTCGGCCAGCGGCACTGGGAAGAGACCGTGCCCGTCAGCATAGAGCAACGCGTTGTAGGCCCCGACGTTGATGCCATCTCCGGCATACCACACCAACCCGCCACCACTGCGGACAAAGGCCTCGAGAGCCTCGACGGCATCCGGGTTGAGCTCGGGCACATTGAGCATCAGGACGCTCTGGAAACTGTCGATGTTCTGGCGGTAGAGATAGTCCGGCGTGGCCACCACGGTCTGGTAACCCGACGCCTGCGGATTGGCGGCGAGAGCGAGCGTGGGAAAGATGCCCTCCTCATCGGACGGGTCACCCTCGATCACCAGCACGCGATTGGCGGAAGCGACGTCAACGGCGAGATGGCGGGTGTTGTCAGCACGCAGGGCATCGCCCGGCAATGTGACCTCAACGCGGTGTTTTCCGGCGTCGTCAAATGTCACCTCAAACGACTGCTCAACCTGTTTCCCTGCTTCCACTCGCTCGAGCGTGACTTCCAGCGGAAGTCGCTCGCCATCGACCGAGATGGCCAAGTTGACCCGCGCCACCAGGCTCTCACCGTGATTGGCCACCGTCGCAGTCAGCCGCACCGGCACGCCGGCACTGGCCACCTGCAATTCCCCCTCCAGATTCGTGACAGCCAGGTTGGCATGGCGATCAGGAACTGTCCGGACCAGGTTGACGGTGACCCCATCCTTGTCGAGTTGCTCGATCAACTCGGTCAGTCGAGTGGCGTCCTGCCAGTCATGCTGGCGGAAGTCCGAGACAATATGCAGGTGCTTGACACCGGTCGACTGCTTGGCCAGTAACTGCCGTGCCGCATCGATCCCGTCAGCGAGCTCAACCTGGCTGAAGGAGCACGGCACGGATTTCAGTCTCGAAGCCAATTCGGCCTGAAACGCGCGATCAATCTGCTGCTGCTGGTAATCCGGAGGCGTCGGCGTCGACAGTCGCATCACTGTCAGCCTCTGGGCGCCCCCCTCGGCCAAGCTCGCGGCCACCAGTCCCTCGATAACCCCTTTCGCCTCATCAAAGGCCGTCGTTTCATTCCACTGGTCCTGCATTGACGCGGTGTCGTCGAGCAACACCACGTGATGCACCTCACCCCCTTGCAACAGCGCCAGTGTCGACGGATCGAGCACCAGCCTGGCAATCAGAGCGATCAAGCCCATCACCAGCAGGATGCGGAGCAACAAGAGCAGGAGCTGTTCGACAAACACGCGGCGCCGGTTCTTCTGCTGGCTGGCCAGCAGGAATTCCATGGCGGCAAACTCCACGCGGCGGAACCGGTACCGGTTGATCAGGTGAATGATCACCGGCGCCGAGACCAGGGCGGCAGCGCCCCAGCCGACGAAGGCCGCATTGAGAAACCAGGAACCCATCGCGTATTCAACTCCGGTGCGATTGCCGCATGCCGATGCGGTGATTGAGATAATGAGCCAGCGCCGCGTCGAGGTGCTCGCTGGTACGGATCGTCTGAAAGTCCACCGTCTCGGCCGCGCACCGCTGACGCAGCTCAGAGCGAAACGCCTCGACCGCCGCCAGGTAACCGTCTCGCAAGCTCCTCGGATCGCAGACCAGGTCGCCGGCGTCTTCGAGGCCCTCGAAACGGGTGGTTCCCGAGAAGTTGAAGTCCAGTTCCTCGTCGTCCATCACGTGAAAAATCAACACGTCATGACCACGTCGCCTCAACATCCGCAATCCTCGGAAGAGGCCCTCCCGTGGTACAAACAGGTCGCTGACGATCACGACGATGCCTCTCCGCGACTGATTGGCGGCGACCTCCTCGAGAATCCCGTAGATGTCGGTCTTCTTGACCGGATCACGAGCATCGAGTTCCGAGAGAAGTGCCATCAGGTGATTGCGACGGCTGCCAAACTGGACCCGGCCACGGACCTCGTCATCGAAGACGGTCAGGCCAACGGCATCCTGTTGTCGCAGCAGGAGGTAGGCGATGGCCGCCGCCGCGGTGCAGGCGTACTCGTACTTGTTCAGCGAACCGGTCCCAAACCGCATCGACTCGCTGCAATCCACCAGCAGTGACGTCCGGAGGTTGGTGTCTTCCTCGTACTGCTTGATGAAGAAGCGGTCGGTCTTGGACCACACCTTCCAGTCGATGCGGCGGACGTCGTCACCCGGGACGTACTCCCGGTGCTGCACGAATTCGACCGACTGGCCGAGATACGGGCTGCGATGAAGGCCTGAAAGGAATCCCTCGACGATGTGCCTGGCACGGACTTCGAGCCGGGCAATCCGCGAGATCTCCTCAGGCCGCAAAAATCTTTTGGAGTCTCGGGTCACTGGTCAGCTCGCCTTCCTTGCTCGGCGTCTCGGCAACCAACCGCTCGATCACCGTGTCCGGCGTCACGCCATCACTCTCGGCCGCGAAGTTTGTCACGATGCGGTGCCGCAGCACTGGCGCCGCCAGGGCCTGGATATCGTCGGTGGACACGTGAGTCCGTCCGGACAGCAGGGCACGAGCCTTGCCGCCCAACAACAGGAATTGCACCGCACGCGGGCCCGCCCCCCAGCTCAGCCAGTCATTGATGAACTCCGGGCACCCAGGCTGGTCGACCCGCGTCTGACGGACCAGGGCCAACGCATAATCGACGACGTGATCTGTGACCGGAACCTGCCGGACAATCTGCTGGAGCTCCAGGATCTCCGCACCACTGAGCACGGCCTCGACGGAATCCTCACCGACTGTCGTCGTCTGTTTGGCAATCTGCCGCTCTTCCTGGAAATTCGGATAATCGACGACGACCTTGAACATGAACCGATCCTGCTGGGCCTCCGGCAGCGGATACGTCCCTTCCTGCTCGATCGGGTTCTGAGTGGCCAGCACGAAAAATGGATCCGACAACTCGTGCCGATCTCGCCCCACCGTCACTTGGCGTTCCTGCATGGCTTCCAGCAGAGCCGCCTGCGTCTTTGGAGGTGTTCGGTTGATCTCGTCCGCCAGGATCACCTCGTGAAACAACGGCCCCTCAATGAAACGGAACGCTCGCTCGCCCGTCTCACGGTTTTCCTGCAGCACTTCCGTGCCCGTGATGTCCGATGGCATCAGGTCCGGCGTAAACTGGATGCGGGCAAAACTCATCGACAAGCATCGCGACAGCGTGCTGATCATCAGGGTCTTCGCCAGCCCCGGCACGCCTTCCAGCATGCAGTGCCCCCGACTGAACATCGCGATCAGCAACTGCTCGATGACGTCGTCCTGGCCAACGATCACCCGGCCCATCTGGTCACGCAGCTTCGTGTAGGCATCGCTAAGACGCTCAATCGACGCCTCTCCCGCCTCGCTGGCCCCCGCAGCCGCGGCCTCTGATCTCGACTCGTGTTCCGCTTCCGGCAGCCCCGTTGCCTCGTCGTTCATCGGCGTACTGCTTTCCTGTTCTGGTGTCCTGAACTGGTGTCCTGAACTGGTGTCCTGAACTGGTGTCCTGAACTGGTGTCTTGAACTGGCGTCCTAGAAGACCGGATTCCTGCTGCACGCAAGCCTCCCTCTCGGCTTCGCCGTCCACAGGTGCCCCCACGACGTTCTTGCCCCGGGGAACCGGACTCCTGCCGGTCGCCCCACCAACGTGCCCGGACCGGCACATCCTACAGCACCGCGACTCGAACGTCACCTTTGTGAACCAACCCAGCCTGGACGAACATCCACACCCCAATCACCGCATCAATCATCGCCGATATGTGTGCCGCCGGGGTCGCTTATTGGATCTCCATGGTCCTGGCCGGAGCCCGCCTCACCTGCGAGCCGCGCACGCAACCGCTCCACGTCGTCCATACCCTGCCCGCTTACATCCACAAGATCCCAGGCGTCGCCGGGTTTGCTGAAGAGGCGGTCAAACGGCTCACCGTCCCGTTGACCATGTACCAGGAACAGGTCCGCGGTCCGAATGGCCCGTTCACCATGGGCTCCCTCAAACACCAACGCGTCGTGTCCCGCACCGGTCTCGCCGCGCAAGAGCTGCAGGAGATCGACACCTGGCTCTTCCCTCCTTGCTCCCGCATCGCTTTCCGCCGGCCCACCAAACCATGCCGACAAAGTCGGACAGAGGTCGCTGACCTGGACCAGCTCAAGCCGTCGCTGGCCTCCAGCGACGCCCGGGGCCTGCAGGACCAGGGGGGTCCTCAAGCGGTCCTCGTGCAATTCGGCACGATCAGGATCCTCAAATCCGCGGTCTCCCAGCCACGCCCCCGTCCCGCCGGTCACCATGACCAGAACTTCACCTCGCGCCGATTTCTGTTCCATCGCCTCCAGCACCGCTCCAACCACCTCGTCAAATCGACCGAGTGCCCGGTCGATTTCCTCGAGACCGTCCGGCCACTCGGCCCCATCGCTGTCATCGATTCCCCACGGTGCCGACATCGCCACCCACAGCAGGCGGTTCGACGCCCCCTTCTCACAGAGCCAGTCGACTCGATTGACCGCGGCTCCGACCAGGTCTTCTCGAGAGATCTCTGAGACGATCTCCAGGCCGAGGGACGCCACGGTGTCCCTCTCACTCACGTCCTCGGCCTCGACGAGGACCTTCAGGCCGACACCGTCGTCGAGCAGACTCTGCCAGTCCCTGGCCCAGGTCCGTCTGGGATCGGAGGTCTGTCCGCCCGACTCGATGCCGAAGCACCGATCAAAGACGGCAGAGCGGGCGGCGAGTCGATCGACGTGAGGCATCAGCAGCGGTTCACCGCCGCCGAAGCCGGCCAGACCGGCATTCCAGTGATCCAACGAAAGCACGATCGCGACGCTCATGGGATCTGCCGAGGATCAAAGTCCCCCACGCGCCGCAAGTACCGCGCACTCTGTTCGGCCGCCTCAGCCGGCCCCATCAACTCGGCGAATGCCTGGTGCACCGTGACGCAACCGTCGTAGCCAATCGTCTCCAGCCCAACGAACACCGATTCAAAATCAACGCCTCCGGACTCCCACAACGGAATGTGCCGGAATCGTCTTTCACCCAGGCACCAGGTCTCCAGTGACGCCGGGCCGTGCTCCGGATCGACCACGTGATTCTGTACGTAGGCGTTGACCAGCCAGGGGGCGAGGCGTACGAGCGTGTTCGGACCGTAGTCCTCTCCACAGAGCATGAGATTCGCCGGCTCGTAGATCAGGCCAAAATTCTCGCGGTCAATCTCTTCAAGCACGTCGATCATCGGCCCCACCTGTTCGAACAACGAGGTGGTATGACACTGGTGCGCAAGCCGTATGCCTCGATCTGCCGCCCTGTCGGCCGCGAGGCGCGCACGAGCGACGTCCTCACGCGTCTTCAGACAGACACGGATCAGATCGCTGCCCAAGGCCTCGGCGACGTCAAGACTGGGTGAGATGTCGGCGAGGGAATCGGGACCACGCTCATTGTTGAGCGGCACATCAAAGTCGGCAGTCACCATCGAGACGTACAACCCCGCGCTCTCGACGTCCTCCCTCATTTCCAGGAGCCGTCGACGTTCGGTCTGCACGCCACCGGCGCTGGCCCGCAGGCAGACCGCGTGGTAGCCATGCTGCCGCGCCAGCGCCACGACCTCGCCAAACGGGACATTGAGCCGTGTCTTGCAAGCCGCCTCGGCAACACGGACCGACAGTGAAAGCCTCATGCGTCACCCTCATCACTGGTGCCAGCTAGCCCCTCCGCAACCGCTTCACCGCCGCAGGCGGCATCGGCACCGCCCTCTGCCATCTTCTGCATGTACGGTTGGGCACACTGTTCGGAATCGAGATCTTCGATGTGAGTACCGATCGACCACTCGTAGCCCGAGGAATCCTTCGGTCGACAGGACCGATCGCCATAAAACTGGTCCTTGGGAGGCGCGATCACCTCCAGACCAGCGGCCTGGGCCTGTTCAAACACCGAATCGACATCATCCACGTAGACGTAGAGACTGGCGCCGCTACCGCCGAGCGTCGCCGGAGAACGGGCGTTCCATTGCTCGTTTTCGTCAGTCATCATCAGCACCGATTTTCCAGTCCGGCATTCCGCATGCACCGTACCTTCGCCGCCTGGCCCCAGCCTCCGCATGGATCGTCTCGGCCCCGAATGCCCGCTCGCGCGGATCGATTGCCGCTTCGCTGTCTCCCACAACGATGTAGACGTTGACCGAATGGACCCCGTCTGAAATCGGTAAGCCCATTGGTCGCTCCTCCGTTGTGGCCTGAAACAGCTGCTTCACCCTGCACGATACATCTTGGAGTCAGGAGACGATACATCGTGGGGTCAGAGCTTGAATAGTGAATAGCGGTTGCAGGTCCCTCCTGGGACCACCATCAGCCACCCACGATTCACTCATCAAGCTCTGTCCCCAACCGGGTCGGGCCGTGTGGAGACGCCGCGGTCGCTACTCCCCACCAACCGCTCATCGTATTATCGACGGCATGGGCTGGGAGCTGCTCAACAAGCCGATGCTGTGGGGACTCGCCGGTCTCGCTCTGCCACTGCTGGCTCACCTGCTGACGCGCAGACGCTTCGACAGAGTCCCCTGGGCGGCGATGCAGTTCCTGGAACTGGAGCGCGATGCCCGTCGGCGTGTGCGGCTCGAGGAATTGCAGCTGATCCTGCTCCGGATGCTGCTGGTGGCTGTCCTGGTGATTGCTCTCGCCCGCCCCGCAGACCACGAGGGCATCCTGGCCAACTGGCTCGGAGATGCGAGCAAGGACCGCCGCGATCTGGTAATCGTCATCGACGGATCATCCAGCATGGGCTGGCGTGATGGTCCCCAGACTCCACACGCCGCATCCATCCAGTTTGCCCACCGGGTGCTGGAAACCCTGGGACCAGGCGACCGCGTTGCCCTCCTCGAGGCCCGAAGCGATGCACGGCCGATCGTCTCTCCCCCCTCGCCCAATCATGACCTTCTGAGGCGTGCCCTCGGCACTCTCCCGTCGCCGTCGGGAACAGCGGACCTCCCGGCCGCCATCCGCCGGGCCGTCTCCCTGCTTAGAGATTCGACTCAGCTCCGGCGTGAGGTCCTGGTGATCACTGACAACCAGGCCGCCGGCTTCAGAGCCGCCGATGCGGCCGTTTGGGAACAACTCGACGGCCAACTCAACACCTTTCCCGACGCGTCACGACCGGTCGTCCGCATTGCCACCCCAGGCGAGCCCAGGCCCCTCGTGGCCCCACACTTCCATGTCGCTCCGCTGGAATTGTCCCGGAACCTGGTCCCACACGGTCTCCCTGTGACCGTTCGCACGCGGATCGGCAGCCAGAACACCAGCCAGGTAACCACGCGGCAGGTGACTCTCGAGCTCAATGGACATCGCCTGCCTGGTCAAACCGTGACGGCCAGTGTGCCGGCCGATGGTGCGGCCACCGTCGACTTCACCGTCGAACTTCCCAGCCCCGGATCACACCTCGTAGCGGTCTCGATCGACGACGACCCGCTGCCGGCGGACAATCGCAGCCTCGCCGTCGTCCACTCCGTCGACGCCCTCCCGGTCCTGCTTGTCGACGGAGCCCCACACGCCGACCTGACCCGATCGGAGACATTTTTTGCCAGAGCCGCCGTCTCGGCATCCAACAACGAGCACCCCTGGATCGCCGCCCAGGTGGTCAGCTGGGACCGCTTCGATCCATCCAACCTGCCGACCGGCGGCATCGTGGTGCTGGCCAACGTCGCACGTCCCGATCCGGCATGGAATCAGCCGTTGACCGAGTTTGTCCGCTCCGGCGGTGGACTCCTGGTGACGCTGGGAGACCGCACCAGCCCCGATGACTGGAATCGCTTCCAACAACAGACACACCTGCTCCCTGCCCGGCTCGCGTCCCAGCCGGCCAGGTCGGTCGTTTCACCTACCCCGCCCGGCACCCCGCCCGGCCCCACACGTGCCACCTCAGCTTCCCGTCTCGATGTGGATTCACTGGCCGGCGGCTGGATGTCCCCGTTTGCCACCTCCCGCCAGGGCGGATTTGCAGACGCCCGGTTCAGCGTCTGGTGGAGACTCAGCGTCCCCCAGCCGGCCGAGACTGGGACGGACGGACCGACGTCAGCGGCCGATCCCGAGAGACCGTCATCGCAGCTGGTGCCATCGATCGATGCCCGGCTCGATGGCGGCGACCCACTTCTTATGAGCGGTCGACTGGGGCGCGGACACACGGCGATCTGGGCATCCTCCCTCGACGCCGACTGGAACACCCTTCCCGCCAGGCCCGACTACGTCTCGTTTCTGCATGAGTTGCTCTTCCACCTTGCCGCCGGGCATGCCGCCGCCAACCTGTCTCCCGGACAGCCCATCCTGTGGAGTGTCCCGCCGTCGGTAGAGGCCTCCGAATACATGTTGATCGGCCCTGGCGGCACAAGACGGGACTTGCCGGCGCCGACGGGCAACCGCCCACGCGTGGCACGCGTCTCCGACACCCTCGTGCCAGGCCACTACGTTGTCCTGCCCCGGGATCCCGGCAGCCACGCCAACTCGAGGATCGAGCAGTTTGCCATCATCCCCCAGGCCGCCGCGAGCTCCAGCCCAGCTCACAGCGAATCTCAACTCGCGCGACTCAGCCCCGAGTCCCAGGCGCGGCTGGAATCTGGCGGTCGCGTCCAATTTGTCGGAGACGTCGACGGATGGCAACGAGCCGTCCGTAGTTCTCGCCCGCAGACCGAATTCTGGTACCTGATGCTATTCGTCTTCCTCGGGCTGCTGATCGGCGAATTGTTGATGACCAGGAAACTCGTGCAAGGGGGATACCAGCAGGAGGGCCAGGTCGGATGAGCCTTGTCGTTGTGCTGGCAGAAGCCACCTCCTCGCTGCAGTTGGTCTTTCGGATCCTGGAATCCCCCGGACGACTCATCGTCGGATCGCTCGCCATCATCGCTGCCACGCTGCTGGTGATCCGCCTGCTGCACTTTGAGCGGCAACTGGTCCCTCGTGGTGCCAGCCGTTGCCTGCTGGCATTTCGGCTGATCCTGATCGTGATGTTGGCTGTTGCCCTGGCAGAGCCCGCCATCAATCTCTCGAATCACTCCGTCCGCCGAGGTCGCGTCGTGATCGCCCTCGACCGGTCCGCCAGCATGACCATGACAGATGGACAGGCCACGGCCGCCGAACGCCTGGCCTGGGCTCGTGGCCTGGGACTGATCGGCAATGCCCGCATCGACGCCCGGCTGGATCGCTGGGAAGCCAACCTGGTTGCCGGAGTGGAACCGGAATGGGTGGACGACGACGAGACGAAGGATCCGGTCAGGAGAGCACAGTTGGCGCGGTCGCGTCAGGAGATTCTCGACGAGGTCTTTGCATCCGTATCCCGACTTTCCCGGAGCGACATTCTTGAACGGCTCACGGGTGACAGTTCCGCGCTGATCAGGTCATTGAAAGAAGTGGGAGACGTGGAATTCGTCGCTTTCGGAGCCAGCTCCGAAACCCTGGACGCATCGGCACGCCAGGCATCCCCCACCGGTTCCGTCGATCTCACCCGCACGAATCTCGCTGCACCTCTCTCACTCCGACAGGCCTCTGACAGCACGCCAGTGACCGGAATTGTCATCCTCAGCGATGGCCGACACACCGCCCCCAACGACCCCCTCCCGGCTGCAACTCAGCTCGGCGCGCAGGGCACCCCGATCTTTGCCATCCCGATCGGGTCGACACGACTCCCACGGGACCTTTCGGTCGCCACGATCGACGCCCCACGGACCGTCTTTGGAGGCGATACGGTGCCGATCATTGTCCGGATCAGGACCGGCGGCTTCCGGGATCGGCCAGTCGTGGTGTCTCTCGAAGCACCGGGCACCCCTGGCAACGACATCACGCAGACGATCCACCCCAATGGAGACTCGCATGAATTCACGTTTCGCTGGCCCGCCTCACGTCTCGGACGACAGAAACTTGTCGTCCGCGTCGAAGCGCATCCGGATGAAACACGCACGGACAACAATGAGCAAAACGTCGTCATCAACGTGGTCGACGACGTGGCCACCGTCCTGCTACTCGATAGCGAAGCTCGCTGGGAATTCCGCTTCATCGACAACGCGCTGAGCCGTGACCAACGAGTCGACCTGTCGCAGGTGGTCTTCACTCAGCCCTTCCTGGGCGTCAGCGACCGCCCGTTTTTCGACAGCCAGTTCGAGGTTCCCACTGGTGAAGATCCTGTGTCGCGTAGCGTCCTCGCCGATGCCGACTTGCTCATCGTCGGAGACTTGTCGCCGGAACGACTGGGAAACCGGGCCTGGGACCTGATCGAGCAGTTCGTCTCTGACGCCGGAGGAACCCTCGTCATGGTGGCGGACAAGACGGCGCTCCCCTCGGCCAATCCCTCCGACGCCTTCCAACGGCTGATGCCGGTCGAAGACCTCGTGACGTTGACATTTGATGGCGATGACGCACGTGGGGCGCCCACCCAGAGAGGATTTGGTGCTGCGCTCAGCGGCGAAGGCCAGCGCGAGCCGATGCTGCAATTCCACCTGGATCCGGTGGAAAACCGCCGTATCTGGGATGGGCTGCCAGGCCACACATGGGGACTGGTCGGCCAGGCTCGGCCGGGAACTTCGGTGTGGGCGCGGCCGAGTTATCGGAGCCGGCCGGCACGTGACTCGGGCCCAGACCAACAGGCCCTGTTCGTCCACCAGTTCCATGGTCTCGGCCAAGTACTCTGGCTGGGAATCGACAGCACGTGGCGATGGCGGCACCGGACCGGCGATACCTACCACCACCGATTCTGGGGACAGTTGGCCCGGTGGGCCGCGCGCAACAAGGCCGTCAGTGGCGACACCGACGTGCGACTGGGTGTCGACAGCGCCGAAGTAGCTGCGGGCGACCCCGTGACGGTCACCGCCCGCTGGCGGCGCGGGACCGATAAAGCGAGGTCAGCAGCCACAGCGCAGGCCGCCTTTTTTGCCCGCACCTCACCCGGCAGCACCCCACCCGGCAGCACCAACACGCCAGCTGCCACAACACCGGTGGCCACGATTCCCCTGTCAGCCGTCGAAGGACGCTCCTTGCAACGGCGAGGCCGCACCTCGGACCTGCCCCCTGGTGATTACAGGATTCGGCTGGTCACGGATGATGCCGCTCTGGACACGAGCAGCGTGTTTGCCGACATCCATGTGCATCCTTCGCGATCGCCCGAGCTCGACATCCTCTCGGCCGATCACGACCGGCTCGCGCAACTGGCCACAGCGTCGCGCGGCCGACTCGTTCCACTCAACCAATTGCACACGCTGCCTGCGCTGCTGACCGGCACACAGGATGCACAAGCCGAATCCCGCGACATGCTCATCTGGAACCACTGGTTGGCCCTGCTACTCTTCCTCCTGCTGATGACCTGCGAGTGGGTTGTGCGCAAGATCCACGGCCTGCCCTGACCGTAGAGGACCGACCGTAGAGGACTGACCATCGTGCGTTGGCCACATCGTCGAGTCCGGTTCGGGTCCAAACGGCCTCGACGAGACCGACTCTCGTTTTCGCAACTGGTACACTGACTCCATGTCACACACACCGACCGCCAGCCTCCCACCACGATTGCAGTCATCGCTCAGGCGACTGCAGGCTCGCTGGTGGTGGCTGACCTTCTGCCACGGCAGTGCCAAGCTGGTACTGGCCGTGATCGGCATGGTGGGTTGCGGAGTCACTCTCGATCTCCTGCTCCCTATGGGGCCCTGGTTGCGGACGACGGTCCTGGTTGCTCTCTGTGGCGGAGCGGCCGCCTGTGCCAG
>MDTE01080184.1_pt1 | contig 18662 bp, 16 predicted proteins | sample 811231 | NCBI WGS metagenome assembly MDTE01 (sample SAMN05326651, study PRJNA326480) | marine metagenome | isolation source: seawater | place: Indian Ocean: Red Sea | collected 2010 | reverse complement strand
TTGAAGAACGAGGATTTCTTTAATGTAGAGAAATACACAACGGCTACCTTCAAAAGCACGGATATTAAAGTAACCGGAGAGAAGACCGCTGTTATCACCGGCGAATTGTCGATGCTGGGCAAAACAGCGCCGCTGGAGCTGGAAGCAACGCTTAATAAAATCGGTGAGAACCCATTTAACAACAAGCAGGTTGCAGGTTTCTCACTGCGTGGCACCGTTTACCGCTCTAAATATGGCATCAACTATGCGTTGCCTGCTGTGCCAGATTCGGTGGATCTGATTATTGAAGCCGAAGGCATCAAAGCGGAGTAATCATATGCAGTGGCGAAATGATGATGTGCGCTATGGTGCTATAGCCAAAATGTTTCATTGGTTGTTGGCAGTGTTAGTGATTGGCATGCTGGCTTTTGGCTTCTACATGGACAGCCTTGCCTTCAGTCAGGAGACCGTGAAACTCTATGGCCTGCATAAAAGCATCGGCGCGATTATACTTGCGGGCATGGTGTTGCGCTTGGCGTGGCGTCAGGCAAACGCGGTGCCTGCCTTGCCACAGGATATGGATCGCTTGAAACGTCTGGCGGCACATCTCACGCATTATGGCCTGTATGCGTTGCTGATTGCTATGCCGCTGTCTGGCTGGTTAATGTCGTCTGCTGCAGGATTTCCTGTGTCAGTGTTTGGGTGGCTCACCTTGCCTGATTTGATAGCAAGCGACAAGCAGCTGAAAGAGCTGTTTGAAGAGGCGCATGAGCTGATGGCTTTTGCCATTATTGCGTTGGTATCGCTGCATGCACTGGCCGCGCTGTATCATCATTTCGTCCGCAAGGACACCATTCTAAGGAGAATGTTGCCATGGTCGAAGGTGTCCGTGTCTTAAGTTTTGTAATCGGCGGTTTGGCAGCCGGTGTGGTCGCAGGTAAAGCGCTGGCGGCTGAACCGCAGGCATTTGTGCTGGAGCCTGCCCAAAGCGAGATTCATTTTACTGCAACCCAGAACGGTGCAGAGGTGAAGGGGGAGTTTACGTCTTTCACTGCGCCCGTGCTGCAATTTCACCCCGATGCATTGGCCGATAGCAAGGTCGTGGTGGAGGTGGCACTGGGAAGCGTCAGCATGAGCTATGACGAGGCAGTCAGCACATTACAGACGCCAGAATGGTTTAATGTGGATGCATTTCCTACCGCACGCTTTGAAACCACCGCATTTAGCGCTACCGATGAAGGCAGCTATTTGGCTGAGGCCAATTTGCGTATCAAAGGCAAAACGGTGCCTGTGCGTTTAACCTTTGATATAAACCGTTTTGACGAAGTAGGCGCTGATGTCACCGGACGCACGGTGCTTAAACGCACCGATTTTGGCATTGGCTGGGATGCAACCGACACCGTTGCCGATGCCGTGCCCGTTACCATTCACTTCACAGCTAAACGCGCAGAGTAACTGCTTACGCCCCGAGCGTTTTAATCTCTGACTGAATCGACACGTTATTGGTAATAAACGCGTGGTATGGCAGCTTGCGTGTGTGCTGGAACAGTACAAACACACTCAGTGCAAAGCTTAGCAATGCCGACAAGAAGTAGCCATATCCATAATATTGGAAGCCATAATCCAGCGAAATCACCGTGAACAAAATGTTCGTGCCCAAGAAGAACAGATAGATCAGCATGGTGCTACGGCGGCAATCGAAATACGACAGAATCACTGTCGCAAATAGCAGTAGAACGTGGAAGAACGCGCCTAACGTGCCCAGACGGAACATGCTAAGCTGCATGAAGAAAATATACATATATTCAAATATCTGCGGCGCGAGCACAATGCAGAGGAAGCACACCGCACCTTGCAGGAAGATCACGTTACGCGCGCCCTGATAGATGCTGTCGTTAATCTGCGCCTGAAACTTGCGAATACGCTTCATCGGCGAATGTTCCAGAATATTGCGATAGAAGCGGCGGTAATGGTGGAAGAATTGGGTTTCCACGCTGAATACAAACAAGGCGAGCGATGGCACAATCGTCAGATAGGCAAGGAACATCGCACTGTCATAGTCGGGGTAGAATATCATTTTGGTTTGCAGGGTGGTGGCCTCAGGCGCAAACCACATGATCCATTTATCGGCCCAGATCGCGGCGTTATAGAACAGACCGCCAATCGCTAATTCCCAGTATTTTTTGAAATAAGGCTTCAGCGCAAATTCGCGCGTCAGGCGGTACGGATATTCCGCCATGATGCGCGCAATCAGCATGAATACGATGATGGCCAGCCCGATATTAAAACCGGTCAACATGCCCACAGCGTGGAACTTGCCACTGAGCAAGCCCGATGCCAGCACGGCAATCGCCATGCCGATCACAAAGGCCTTGGACACGGCGTTATAGTCTTTAAGGGCAGTCAAATATACGCCCAGCAGCCAAACAGACGAGATGAGGAAGATGTTCAGAAACCCGCTCAAGCGCAATGCCAGCGACATTTCGAAATAATAGGCATAGAAAAACAGCGCAACCGGCAGCTGGATTAAATATACCAGCACCAGACTCTCCACCATGACGGTAGGGGCGGTGGTAACGTTCTGCACGTGAATACGGTCGGCCAGATAGCGGGTGATCACCATGAAAACAGGCGCGGCAAGCACCAGCGAGAATGAGAAATTATAAATGATAACGCCACGGAAATTAAGGAGCTCTGTATTATCACCCGCGCCACCATACAGCAGGGTGATGCCGGCCAGCGCCAATACGGTGAACAACCAGGGGCCGGCGGTTGCCATAGCCGAGTGAAAATACGCACCAAGAATGCCCATCAAATCGTCTTTGACGGCCAGCTTGTTTAGCTCAAAACCAATCCCTGCCATGTTACCTTCCTAAGTATTTGCTGTAGAGTTGACGATAGTGCTGCTGCACCATCTTCTCATCATAGAATCGCGCGACACGTTGACGGATCGCATTCGAATAGGCCTGATAACGCTCTTCATCCGCCAACAGGCGATAGACCGCATCGGCGGTAGATGCAGGTGAGGCCAATGGTGTAATGACACCGCCGTCACCGAATTCGTCTTCTTCATTCACGTGACCGTATACCAGCTCGCTACATGCCCCCACATCGGTAGCCACAATTGGTATGCCTGCTGCGCCTGCTTCCAGAATCACCAGCGGTTGCGCTTCGGACAGGCTGGTCAGCACCAACACGTCAATCTCGGGCAGATAATCATCCACGCGTGCCATGCCGGTGAATGCCACGGTATCCTGCAAATTCAGCAGTTCCACCATGTTCTGGCATTCTTCGTAATACATCGGATCTTCTTCGGTCGGGCCGATGATATAGGCTTGCAGGTCTGGCATATATTGGCGCAGCATGCTGCACGCACGAATGAAGGTTTTGACGTCTTTAATAGGTACCACGCGGCCAATCAGTGCAATGGTAGGCGTTTTGCTGCGCGGGCGTACCAGCGCGCTATAGCGTGAAATATTTACGCCATTTGGGATGATCAGCATTTTGTCTTCAGAGGCGCCATCTTCCAATTGGAATTTTTGGTTGCCCTGGAAGAGGGTGATTACCGCGTCGCTTGCGTCATAGCAGGCATGCGAGAAGTTGTTGATCGCGTCGATCCACAGATCGCGCAAGTCACGCTTTGGTTTATCGATGGTAAGCGCCTTGGAGGAGGTTTCTTCCAGCCAGTCTGCGGAGATCACCTCAATACGGCGCTCGTTAGTGTAAATACCATGTTCGGTCAGCATGACAGGGCGGCCGGTTTCGATCTTGGCGCGTGCGGCCATCAGGCCCGCATAGCCAGTGCTCATGGCGTGATAGACGCCTGCTTTTGGCAAATCGGCCAGCAATATGGAGTAGATGCCGCCGGCAATCGCACGGTAGCTCCAGAAATAATCGAGGAAGGAGTGGTCATCAAACCCTTCTTCGTACAATTCCAGCAGGTGATTCCATGCTTCTTCATTATCGAGCAACGCACCAGAGCCAAGGGATACATTGGTTGATTTCAATGCATCGATGATCTGCCTCATCTCGTCCAGTCCCATGCGCTTCTCGCTGGTGAGCGAACGAATAGCGGGTTGCAAACGGTCATGCAGGTCTTCGGCGGTGCGGCGATTGATTTTGCCACCTTCCGGCAATTGTTGCAGGCGAATAGTGGTCAGCCCGACAACATTCGATGGCAAATTATATTTCAGATCCAGATCGGCATCGCGCGGCACAATTGCCAGCAGATGAAAACGCAGTTGCGACTGGTCTTCGATCAGCCCGTGTGCCCAGCCCGATACGCCACCCGTAACATACGGGTAGGTGCCTTCCAGAATCAAACAAACATCGGCTTGGTTCATAGCTTACGCTCTCCCAGACCATAGCTCCACCGCGTCTGACACGCTAGGAGGCAGGTTCTCATTTCCTTTTACAAAGCTGCCATATTCCACCATGGCACGGCGCAGTGCGCGGTAATCCTGCAGGTGATACAATGACTCAAAGTACCACATGATCATATTGGTTGAGCGCCATCCGCGATCTAAGGCGTGGCGGAACCATTCTGCAGCTTCTTCCCAGTCTTTGCTACGGAAGAGCAGGCGGCCAATAGACGCCCATGCCTCAATCGAGTTGGGATCGTGCTGCAAATATTCTTTATAGGTTTCGATGGCTTTCTGGCGGTTCATCGACTCGCGTTCCGGATCCAGCAAGCCCGTGTAGGCATAATCATCGTAATATTTAGCCAGTGCAAACAACAGATGCGTGTTGTTTGGTGCTTTACGACGCGCCAGCTCAATACGTTCCAGCTTACGCATAAACTGGCTTTCAATTTTCGCCACGGCAGTTGCCGCCTGCACGCGGATGGCGTTACTTTCGTCGCGCAGGGCTTTTTGGAAGGCAGGCGCAAGGCGTGCATGGAATTGCAGCGTCATTTTACTAAGCGCCCGGCGTTTTTGTTCGTCCGAGCCGATGCTCATCACCTCGATGAAAGGCATCACACCATAATCGCGTGGGTTCTCGTCGCGCCCCAGCACAATATCATCATAAATTTCTTCGGCTTCCGACTGAATGTCGCGCGGGAAGATAGTGGCAAACCACTCATTAAACGATAGCGAGCCTTGGCGAAATAGCACATGCAGCACAAAGCAGAAAAGCGTGCCCAATGCGCCAAACAAGCCCATCACCGACGTGCTGATGGCAAGCAGTAAGAAGAAGGGCGCATCTATGCCTGCGCGGTATTGCCCCCAGGCCAAAAAGGCGGCAACGCCTGAAAAGATCAGATGAAACAGTACAAACACATAGCCAGCGATTACACCGTCGAGTGCAAAATAGGTGATCAGCCCGTGCAGCAATGTGAGTATCACTGCGGAGATGAGAAACAATCCATTATTAGCCGAAGCATAGTCGTGGGTGTGCGCGGTGTGCACATCCTCTGGCTTCAGGATGTCTTCTACATACTGATAGTAATCTACATTATGCTGCTTCATGGAGACTCTGTACTATGAATGAGAAATTAACATCGTCTGGCAAATTACGCAGATTGTCAGCCAGATCCTTAGAGATCTTATCGCGTACAATGTTGGCACCTTGTTGACTGGTAGCAGGCAACAGAACGGAGTATTCTTCGCCGTCGGTCTGATAGTCAAATGCCAGATCTACGCTGCGCAGCACTTTTTGTACCGAGGCGGAAAGCTGGCGCGCTACACGCATTTCAGCTTCGCTATCCAGGGTGTTTGCATTGTTCAGCTTGATCACCAGCAGGCTCAAATCAAAGCCAACACGTTTGGCCAGACTACGCAAATACTCGCTTTGGCGACGGAAGAAGTTGAAGGTCATGAGGTTGTTTTCAGGATTAACAACGCTTTCGTCTTTCACCGTCTGATAATAGCGCGCATTCACCATGGCGGTGCCCACCCATTCGCACAAAGCGCGGAAGGTTTCTACCGTGTTCAGGCTTAGCGATACGAAAGACATTTGCTCAATCTTCAGCATGCCGACCACATTGCCACTGTCCGGGTCAATCACGGGGCCAGCGAGAATGCCTTGTGCATCTAGCAGGCCTTCTTGGTCTTCGTTGGCGACACACAGCACATGCTGTTGGCTGATGACCGATTTATATAGCGGGCTGAACGAGTCGATTTCGCGCGCATAACCATCTGTGTCGTCCCAACCGTGGATGATATTGGCCGAGAGTTTGTTATTCTCATCCAGCATAAACACCGAGAATTTTTGCGGCCCAAGAATAGCCTGCACCAGATTTTCGATACCTTGCAGCACCGCTTTGGGATCGAGGCTTTCGACTGCTTTGGCAGCACGATACGCTTCTACTGACGAAGTCAGCTGGCCAGCCACCTGCACCTCAAGATTTTCTTTACGGGCTTTCACCACACGGTAGGACTCTGCAATTGTGTCCTCACGGTCGCGTGATTCATCCAGTTCTTTTTCGATTTTCTGGCGTTGACGGATGTGACGCTGGCGTACTTCGCCGAGAATAACGGCGGTAACAACCCATAACAGCGGATTAAGCGCTGCGTAGTAAATATAAGTATACCAATCCATACCATCGGGTTGCGGCGGCATATTGCCCAGCAACAGAACGATAGAGGCCAGAATGGCTGCAACGAGTGCTTCGTTCGTGCCATATTGTACGGCTGCCGCCAGAATAATAATCCAGAATGGGTGCGGTTCCACTCCCCAATAGCGGTTGCCGTCAAAGGCCGCTGCATCCAGCAGCAATGCTACCACCAAAAATACCGCTATTTCTATCAGAGCCGAAACCCGGATACCTGCGATTGTTTTATCTGTTCCCATCATAGTCTGTTTCTCACTGTCTAGACGTTAGAATCGATAGAGTAAATGGCCACCCAACTGGGTAACGTTATTGTTTGTATTGTTAGACTCCAGCCCGTAACGGAAGCGAGCCTGCGCCTCCAGGTCATTGGTTAGTTGCTGTGTCAAACGGCCTTCAATCTGCGGACCATGTTCGCCCAGCCGGTTGAATGCATAACCCGCCACCAACTGACCGGATGTCGTGTCGCTAAAGTCATGTTGGAAGATCGCCGAGAAGAAGTGGATCTCGCGGGAGGTCAGCTCGAACGGCGCATAGAAATTGCCATTGATGCCAACGGCACGTTGTTTCTTATCCAGATATTCCCCGTCAAAGCCATAGCCTACCGCGATGTACGGGTCGGCTTCCTGCAACATACGAATCACGCTACCACGCACCAGTACCGAGGTGGCAACATCATCGGCATCAGCGATGTTATAATTATTCAGCGACACTTCAGAGGCGAAGGTGGTTTTCGGATTGATCTGAGCGGTATGTTTGAAACCAACACGGTCACGGTTTGCTTCTTTCACCACGGCGTCCACAAAGTCCCAGTAAGGTTTGTGATATTCACCCAGCAGCTCGGTGCGACCCAGTTGATTGCTGAAGGCATAATAGGCGCCTGCACCTACGGTGTCGTTATTGGTGAAGAGGGCGCCACGTGCACGGCTTCCATCTTCCAGATTATAGGCCACGAAGAATTCCCCGCGCTGCACATTATCCTCTGTATCGGTAATAACACCTGTGCTTTCATTGCGGATCTCAGAGCCTTCCACAAAGTTGTTTTGCACCACTGCGCCAACTTCTACTTTCTCGTTCACAAACACTTTGCCGGCTGCGGTAGTAATTTGCTCATCGCTGTTACCGATACGGCGCCATTCGTGGTCGATCATGACCTGCTGGCCATGTACTTTCTTGATGTCGTCATACAGGCGGGCGATATCTTCGTTTTCCGGGGGGATAGTAGAGGCTTTATCCAGCAGACGTAGCGCTTTATTCCAGTTGCCGCTGTAATTCTCGGCATTTGCAAGATAGCCCAGATACTGCGCATCGTCTTCAAAATGTGGCTCAATCGCATGCAAGCGCGCCAATGCCTGATGTTCTTTGCCTGTTTCCAGCTCAATCCGCGCATACAGTAATTGCAAGCGTAGGTCTTGCTGACGTGCCATTTCCTCTTGCGGGCTCAGCATGCGTTGTGCGGGCACAATGCGCGCTCCATTCGCAGAAACAGGCTGATAGCGTACCGTGTAGCCGGGCTTTGCGGTCACCAGCACTTTATCATGGGTGACTTGTGTGTTTTCTACCCAGTCAAAGCGTTCATCATTGCCAAGCTGCAGTGGGTCGGTGTCACCTACGGGCTCGCTGAAGGTAATCTCAAGCTCGCGCCCGTTGCTGTGGCGGCTAAAGCCTTGCACATAAGGCGAGTTGACGCCAACCGTGCCCATGCGTTGACCGCGAGCATTTGGGTCATACTGGTTCGCTACCGCTTTGGCTTCATCGTAGTATTTATACTCAATCAGCACGCTCATAAAGTCGGCCAGCAGTGTTTTGTTGTTAGGATACAGTTGCAGCAGACGGCGGAAACCGGTGCTTGCTTCGGTATGAGCGCCAAGATGGAATTGGCTGGTATATAGAATAGACTGTGCCTCGACATCAGGATTCATCAAGCGGCTGGCATTTTCATAGGCTTGCTGGAAATGGTAATGCGAAGCCTCGGTCTGGCCAGCGCGTTTAGCCAGCTGTGCCTTATAGAAATGCGCCATATACGGATTGGTTTGCGGGCGAGGGCTTTGCTGATGCACATTCAAATACTGATTCAGATAGTTCTCTGCGCCTGAATAGTCAGATTGCGAGAAGGTCAGAACACCCAGATCGTGCAAGGTTTTTTCATGACCCGGTGCCAGCGAGTTGATTTTGCGGTTGGTAACCACAGCGGCCTGTTTGAAGCCAAATGCCTGCGCAATCTCTGCATAGTCACTGAGGGCGTCAACACTGTTGGTCGCATTCACCCATTGTTGCATGCCTTGATCGAAGTCACCCGGCTTGCCATGGGTTGCCAGTGCCGTGAAATATTTGCGACGCAGCGCAGGGTAGCGCAAGCTGCCCGGATTGCTGGTTACAAACTGCATCAGGGTGAAATCATCGGTGTAGCTGCTGATATACTCAATCCATTTTGCACTCTCCGCACCTACAGAATTACGTGCGCGCTGATCCAGCCATACGATTTGTTCTGCATTCAGGCGAGGGCCCCACAGGAATAATAGTTCCTGCACATCGCGGCTGAACGCACCGTTTTTCGCTGCGAGCAGTTTGAAGATTTCGATTGTGTCGGCACGGTGGCCATCATTCAGCAGCTCAAACGCTAATTCACGACGGCGCTGGTCTGCTACTTCTTGCGAGAAAGCCAATTTAAGCATCGCTTCGCGCGACAGTTTTACGGGCGCGGAGGCAGCCGTGCGAGCGCTTGCTACATTGTGGGTTTGATCATACAGGCGTTTCCATTCACCGCCGCGGCTGGCATATTTGCGAATGTAGGGCAGGGCAGCGGAACGATTGCCGCCATTGATCAGCATGAATAAATATTCCAGCTCGCGCTGCTGTGTGAGCTCGTCGCTATCCAAGCGTGTAGTAATGTGGCGGGTTAGCTCGGTGCGATATTTGCTGTTATTACGTGCCAGTTTGCTAAGGGCAATAAGGTAATTATCTTCATGCGCTTGCGAATTACCTACATCCTGACGCAGCAGAGGCAGCGCTTTGGCATATTGTTTGGTTTCCATATAGGCGTTGATCAGGCGCTCGCGGTTGGCGGGGGTGTCTTTCTGGGCATAGGAGAGCTCAGCAAGGTCAGTGGCAAGCATGTTATGGCCATTGTCGTATGCCATAAAATACAGTTGCGACAATACAGGCGCGGAGGCGTTCTCGGGATTATCTTTAACCCATTCCATTACCTCTGCACGCTTGCCGCTGGCCGCCGACACCCAAAGCCAGCTGGTAACCAGTATAGGACGTTCCTGATACGCCGCGTCAATAGCGTCATAAATTTCTTCCTGACGGCCGGTGGTGATGTAAAGATTTACAAATTCAGCCACTTCCATCGCATTCATTTCCGAGAGCGACGGATATTTTGCGACCAGCACATCGAAACATTTCTCTTTTTTCTCGCGCGCGCACGCTTGCGCCAGTCGCGTATGTTGAATTTTGGAAAGTTCTACTTTTAACGCAGCGGCAATGGCGGTGTCGGCTTGCGGGTCATCTTTCAAAAGCGCGATCACGGCTTGTAGAACTGGTTTATCCTGCACATATGCTGGGTGGGCAAACTGCTCAATCAGCACGTCGCCCAGCTCATGCGCTTTTTGTAGGCGCGCCAGTTCGAGCAAGTTAATCGCATCATCCTCGGTAAACCACTCGGGGTTCATTTTGCGCGCCACATCCAGTGCGATGCCCGTATCGCCTTTTTCCAGTGCTTGTTGTAAAAACGGGCGATAAAGCGGGGTTGGCAATTTGCCTTGCTCATGAATAGTTACCATCAGCTTATAGGCTTCGCCAGAGCGATGGGCCGCAATGTGCGCGTTAATATAGGCAAGCAGCACGTCCACATCTTTGGTGATCAGTTGGCGATGCGGCACAATTAATTGTACGGCCAAATCCGGACGGCCTAGGAAATTAATGTTGTTTGTGAGTTCCGCCACTTGCTGTGGCACCGCGCTGCTGTTTAGCCAGTTTTGCGCATATTCGAAGGCTTGCTCGCCCTCAGCTTCCTGCATCAGGTTGGTAACAAGCAGTTTAGTGTAATCATAACTCACATGGTCCGGGTGCTGCGCCTGCAGCGATTCCAGTGTTTCAATCGCACCTTTACGATCGCCAATCTGGGTTTGAATGGTTGCTAGCGCAACGTAATGCTCAGGTTGGGTGCCCTGACTCACCTGAATAAGTTTTTTCAGAGTGGCGGCTTGTTTTTCATACTCGCGCAGATAATTGTAGTGATCCGCTAATAGCTTAAGATTGTTTGCATCAGGCGCGTTCGCTGCCAGCCATTCCAGCTCACTTAAGTATTTCTCGTCTTCTTCAGCATACTGATAGACATTTGCAAGTTTCAGGTGACCTTCCGGATCATTCGGGTTGGAGGTGACATAATCTTCCAGAATCGCGATTGCTTCCAGCGTATTGCCCTCTGCGATCAATTCATCGGCACGGCCGCCTACCACAAAGGCCGTGCGCACACCCATACTGTATTGTTTGCCAAAGCCTAAGCCCGCATTCACAAGCTTTTCATCACGCTCCTGCATACGCACCAAATCCTCATCCCCCGGGATAAGGGTGAGGCTGACCGCAACGCCAGCTATAACAATAATTGCCAGACCAATAATATACTTACGCATGGTCAGTGCCTTTCTTCACTGGTGCTGCCGAGGACGTGATTGCTTCTTTATGGATATGTCGCAAATCCGGAGTGGATACGAATGGGATAAAGCCGTTAGCTCGTTGCATGTTATAAATCGCCTTTATTCCTTTGTTATCCTTAGGCGACCAATAGTCAAGCGTGTAGACCTTTATGTGGGGGTGCTGCTTCTGGAGTTGCTTAAGCAGTGTGACATAATGTCCATAAATATCATCAGAAAACAGCTTTGAGTTGCTTGTCTTAAGGTCGTGTTCCACCAATATGCTCTCAGCCAGCACATAATCGATTTTGTCTGCAATTTGGGGAAGAATTTCAAATCCGCGATTAACCATGATGGTGATATCTGGGTAGAGGTGGCGTGCATAGGCGATGGTGTGAGCGGCATATTCCTGCATTTGCGCATATTGCTCGGGGTTTTGCTGTTCCAGCGCAATTGCACTGTCGACCGTGTCGATCATAATACCATCAAAGCCTTGATCTATAACGGCGGGAATCGCTTCTTTCAGAAATATCTCACGCCATAGATCGGAGCGAATATCCACATACAGGCTGTCCCATTGTTCGTTTTTGCCAAGAATCACATTCGATTGCTCCAGGCGGTCGTAATAGGGGTAAAAGCTCTGCACTTCGCCAAGGCTTACATAGCCCAGCACTTTGTTGCGCGATGTTTTATAATGCTCCAGTGGCGGGTGGCGATAGGCGTCCATTACCAGCACATCCATCCATGCGGCACTGTCCTCGTCGATTTCGCTGGCATAGACCACTGCCCAACGCTCATGCGGGTCGAACGCACGCTGTATTTGTCCGCAGGCCGAGCTGATGAGAGCCATAGACAACAAAATTAAATTGCGCGGCGTTTTGCTCATGCGGCACCTCGTATGCGGGAAAAATGTGCCATAGTTTTTTCCAGCCCGTCAGCAAATGCGGTTTGCGCACGAAACCCTAGCAATCGTTCCGCCCGTGAGGCATCGCCTAAGGAGTGGCGGATATCGCCAGTCACAGCGTCGGTGTGTTTGATTTCGGTCGGGTGAAGTTGAGCGATTGACTCAGCCAGTTGATTGATGCTGATAGCTTGCCCAGTGCAGCCATTGATGGTCTGTGCGTTTTTTTGAGGATGGTTCATCGCGGCGATCAGCAGGGCAACAATGTCGTCTATAAAAATAAAGTCACGGGTTTGCTCCCCATCGCCAAAAATGGTCATGGCCTGCCCATTATGTGCGGCCTGCATGAATTTGGTGATTACGCCCGAGTAGGGTGATGTTGGGTTTTGTCCGGGGCCATACACATTGAAGAACCGCAGGCCGATGGCTTGCAAATCATGATATACATTACCGATACGCGCATAATGCTCGCAGCTCAATTTGTCGAGCCCGTAGGAGGTGAGGGGTTGCGTGCTAGCGGTCTCGCTCAAGGGCAGATTTGTGTTGTCACCATAGACTGCAGCAGACGATGCGTAAATAACGGGAAGCGAAGGTGAGTGTTTGGCCGCAGCATCAAAAATCGTGACGGTGGCGGTAACATTTGTACGATGGGCGTCGCTCCACTCATTCGTACAGCGTTCAACCGATGCAACGGCGGCCAGATGGAAAATACCATCCGCCTCTTTTATGGCGTCTTGTACGATGGCAGGCTTGCTGACATCACCAATAATGAGGGTGGCGTCCGAAGGGGCATTTTCTTTGCGACCTGTCGACAGATCATCGACAATAACGACGTTATGGCCGTTATCAATCAACTGCTTACTCAGATGTGAGCCGATAAAGCCACACCCGCCTGTCACCACATACCGCATCGCTAGCGCCTAGTAAATTTTTATTATTTCTTTGAGGTGGTTATACTTACTTTTTAACGTATGGGTTGTAAAGTGTTAATTTGCGTTAATATTTAAAAAAAGATGTGGAATACTATGTTTTTGCAGTTGGCAATTTGTATCAAAGCCTGTAGAAGTCAGCCGCACAACTAAACAACAAAAAGGTGAGCAAACATGGCCGCAGGCAAACGTGAACGTCTTATTCTGGCAGCAACAGATTTATTCCATATGCAAGGTATCTCAGGCACTTCGATTGCCGATATAGCCAATGAGGCCGATGTGCCTGTAGGCAATGTGTATTACTATTTTAAAACCAAGGAAGAGCTTGGTTTGGCCGCCGCAGAAGAGCGTTTGCAGCAGTCGCGCGATTTTATTGCATCGCTTAATAATGAATTCCAGTCGCCTAAAGAGCGTATTCGCGCGGCGATCCGTTTCTTTGACGAGGCAAAAGACGAATATGCCAAGTATGGCTGTCCGATTGCGCAGATTTGTCAAGTCGCTGACACACAAAAAGACGATGTGGCGCGGGCATATGCGCGTGTGTTCAAAGATTACACCGAGTGGATGGCTGGCCAGTTTGGCGCCATGGGCTTTGATGCCGACGTCGCGGAAGAATATGCGCATAGTATCTTAGTGCGAATGCAGGGTTCGGTTGTGGTTGCGAAAGCTATGCAGGATTCACGTGTGATCGCGCGCGAGGTGGAAGCCACAGAGATGTGGTTTGACAGTCTGCATATTAGCCCAGCAATCGCTGCGTAATCTGTTTGACTTGCGGCACATAGCTGCTGCCGTAGACACGCACATGCACCAGTAATGGGTAAAGGTTGTAAAGATCTTTCCTTACATCCCAAAACCCGTCTCGTAGTGGAATATGTTCATTATATCGGCCAAAAAACTGGCTGCCGAACGTATGAAACATGGTTGAGAAGGCGAGTTCTACCTCTGGATCTGCATAGTAAATAGCTGGGTCGATAAACCCTGCGATTGATGCGCCATGCGCGAGTACATTGCCGCCCCACATATCGCCATGGATCAAGCTTGGCTGGGCGGGTGCGTCAATCCATTCAGGCAAACGCGCAGCGAGCTTTTCAATATCGGCCAATAGTTGCGCGTCCAGCAATCCTGCATCAAACGCGGCTTTTGCCATGTGAATGAGGCGTTGCTCGGCAAAAAAAATGCACCAATCGGCGTGTTGCGTATTGGGCTGATGCAGTGGGCCAATCAGCGTGTCGCGCTCCAGACCGTATTGCTCGTGGTGGATCTGGTGCAGGGCTGCCAGATGATCGGCTGCTTCCAGTTGTGCCGCTTGCGATAACATGGGGTCGCTTTCGATGTAATCCATCAACAGCCAGTCGGCACCCGAAGCATGTATTGTCGGTACGGGAAAGGCACTATGTTCGGAAAGATAATGCAGCATCCAGCCCTCAATCGCCATGCTGGGGGTGCCACCGGTTTGATGTTTGACGACGAGCTGCGTGCCATCGGCGAGCAGTAACTGATAGAGTTGTGCGTTGTTGCCGTGCGCTAAATGGGTGCTACGAACAGGGGCGTAGCCTTCAGCCTCAAGAGTCTGCCTAAGCGGTGTGGGTAACATCGTCGTTTTGCAGGCGCTGTAGCAATCCGACCGTCGCGTCTTGCACCAACTCCAGCACATATTCAAAATTTGCTATTTCACCGTAATACGGGTCGGGCACTTCTTGTGGTGATTCAATGCCGCAGAAAGGCAGATAGAGTTCGACACGTGCGCGGCTATTGCGCGGTTGCAAACGTTGGAGTTCTTTCAAATGGCCATGATCCATCGCGAGCAGGATATCGAAATCGTAGAAATCATCTTCCTCCAACTTGCGTGCGCGCAATTGATCCATGGCAATGCCTTGCTGGGCGGCAACGCGAATAGCGCGTGGGTCCGGCGCTTCGCCAATGTGATAGCCATGCGTGCCACAGGAATCGACCGTCAGGTGTAGGCCTTGTGCGGCGGCTTCATGACGCAGCACGGCGTCGGCGCTGGGCGAACGACAAATATTTCCGGTACAGACAAATAAGATACGATACATTCTGTTTCCTTGCGATTGTGGCATCTATAACCTACATGCAAATAGAACCCAAGAGAGAATCATATGACACCGATAGAAGCATTATTAAGCCGTCGCTCCGTGAAAGTGAAACATCTTTGCGAGCCAGCGCCGGATGACAAAGCATTGCAGCAGATTCTAACGGCAGCGTGTCGTGTGCCGGATCATGGCAAGCGGGTACCGTGGCGTATTCTGGTGGCAGATAAAGCGGCGCAGGCGCAGTTGGGCGAGCAATGGGCGGCGGTGTATCAGCAGGCCAATAGCGACAATAAAGAAGTGAAGCAAAAGCATCTCGACCATGAGCGCGAGCGTCCGCAACGCGCACCCTTGCTGCTCACGGTAATCTATTCACCGCAAATCGGTAAGATTCCGCTATGGGAGCAGCAATTAACGGTGGGGGCGGTGTGTCAGAATGTGTTGCACGCCGCACATGCGCTGGGCTATGGCGGGCAGTGGCTGAGTGAATGGCCATGCTATGACGAGCGTGTTGCCCGACAGATGGGGCTGAGTGAAGATGAAAAAATTGCAGGTTTTATTTATCTGGGGAGTGTGTCCGAGCAGCCAGAAGATCGCGCGCGCCCTGATTTGGATGATGTAGTCACTTATTTGTAGCGGATTAAAGCGCTTCAGGAGCCAGGGTCACTTCCAGCCCGTCCAGTTCCGGGCGCAACAGAATCTGGCAGGACAGGCGCGAATTATCTTCTACGTCGAATGCTTCATCCAGCATTTGCTCTTCTTCATCCGAGGCGGGAATCAGTTTTTCAAGCCAGTTCTCATTCACATAGACATGGCAGGTGGCACAGGCGCATGCGCCGCCGCATTCGGCCTTGATGGGCAGGCCAGAATCACGAATCACTTCCATCACACGCCAGCCTTCCGGCGCTTCCAACGCGTGTAATGTGCCCTCGCGGTCGGTCACTTTTATCGTGTAGATATTCATGCTACGCCCAGTTTTTTCTGCAAATCAGTGCTGGACGTGGTGTATTGAAAACGCAGTTTTTCATCGGGACGGCAATAGCGGAAGGCCTGCTGCGACATAAGCGCAGCCTCGTGAAACCCTGAGAGAATTAATTTCAGCTTGCCCGGATAATGATTGATGTCGCCAATTGCGAATATGCCTGGCTCGCTGGTTTCAAACTTTTCGGTGTCTACCGGAATCAGGTTTTCGTGCAGGTTCAGGCCAAAATTAGCTACCGGCCCCAGCTTCATAGTCAGGCCAAAGAAGGGCAGTAACGCATCGCATGGCAGAATGTGTTCGCCTTTGTTTTTATCGCGAATCACTACCGAGTCCAGCTGAGCGTTTTCGCCATTCAGTGTGGTGATTTGGCCGATCAGCAAATCCATTTTCTTCTGCGCTACCAGCTCACGCATTTTACTGACCGAATCGGGTGCGGCGCGGAAATCGTCACGGCGATGCACCAACGTCAAATGTTCGGCTTTAGGCTGCAGATTGAGCGCCCAGTCGAGGGCAGAGTCGCCGCCGCCCGCGATAATAATGCGTTTGCCTTCAAATGCGCTCATCTGGCGCACCGAGTAATGCACAGAACCGCCTTCAAAAGCTTCAATGCCAGCGATAGGTGGTTTTTTAGGCATGAAGCTACCGCCACCCGCGGCAATCACAACGACAGTGGCGATGATTTCGGTGCCGATATCTGTGATCACTTTCCAGCGTCCGTCATCCATCTTTTGCAGACCTTCCACCATCTGGCTGAAGTGGAACGTGGGGGAGAAAGGAGATATCTGCTCCATCAGCTGATCGGTAAGTTCCTGGCCCGTGCAAACTGGCACAGCGGGAATGTCATAAATCGGCTTTTCGGGGTAAAGTTCTGCGCACTGGCCGCCCGGTTTGTCGAGAATATCGATCAGATGGCATCGCAAATTGAGCAATCCCAGTTCAAACACAGCAAACAGGCCAACAGGGCCAGCGCCCACTATGGCTACATCTGTTTCGGTAGGAGTATTTTTGATACTATCGTTCATAACAATCTGGCTCTTATCTAGGCGCTGTTTCTATGTGATGCAACTGAATTATACGCAAATGCTAAATTGATTTCCTCCTCTTCTCAGCTTATAGTTGATGTTCTATCTAATCTGCAACTTTAGGTGTTAAGTGCAAGACAGACGTAGACAGCCAGACGCATATTTTGAAGGCTCAGGCCGCTATAAAGAACCCAAGACGGGGCTGATGGTGGTGAATGTGCATGCGGGCGATTGCTATGTGAGTGGTTCGTCTGAAGAGATAGGCGCAACGGTGCTGGGCTCGTGCATTTCCGCATGCATTCGTGACCCTTTACTCAAAATAGGGGGCATGAATCATTTTCTGCTACCGGGTGAGGCAGCGTCGCAAAACGAATCTGCCCGTTTCGGAGCATTTGCCATGGAGCAGCTCATCAACGAGATTTTGAAACGCGGTGGTAAGCGCGAAAGGCTTGAAGTCAAAATATTTGGCGGCGGCAATGTAATTGCCAGCTCTGCATTAGTGGGCACAAAAAATATCAATTTTGTGAAGCAATATTTGCTGCGTGAGGATATGCAGATAGTGGCCGAGCATGTCGGAGGCAAATGGCCACGCAAAGTGCGTTATCAACCCAATACCGGCAAGGCGATGGTGCGTGTATTGCAGCGTGACGACGATTTTGTGCGGGTGCGCCGCGAGGAAGAGCAATATCGTACAAAAATTATCAAAACAGAGGACGACGATGTCGAACTGTTTTAGCGCCTTGTTTTATACTGCGCTGCAGCAGGCAATTTGCTTGCGATTTTTAGCTATCTCACTATAACAGCCCCTAATCTAATTATACGCATGTAAGAGGTGGCTATGTCGTTTGATGACGCAAAATTTGATACTCGCGCAATTCATTTTGGCTATGAGCCAGAGCCAACAACAGGAGCGCGTCAGGTTCCTATCTATCAGACGTCTGCTTATGTATTTCCGGACTCTGATGAAGCAGCGAATCGTTTCGCACTGAAAAATTTCGGGCATATTTATACACGTACCGACAATCCCACCAACAAAGTGTTGGAAGACCGTCTGGCCTCGTTGGAAGGCGGTGTAGGTGCAGTGGTGACGTCTTCGGGGATTGCAGCGCAAACGCTCGCTTTCATGAGCTTGATGGCGCCGGGCGATCATGCTGTTGTGTCCACGCGCCTTTATGGTGGCTCTACTAACCAGTGGCGCAACACGTTTCCTGTGCATTTTGGCTGGGAAGCCAGCTTCGTGGACATTACCGATCTGGCAGCGGTGGAAGCGGCGATCACGGAAAAAACCAAATTCATTTACGCGGAATCCATCGCTAACCCTAGCGCTATAGTGTCCGACATTGAGGGGCTTTCGGCGATTGCCAAGCGCCACAACATTCCGCTTATTATCGATAATACGGTTGCCACTCCTTATCTCTGTCAGCCCTTCAAATGGGGTGCTGATATTGTGGTGCACTCGACCACTAAATTCCTGAATGGTAATTGTACCGCTTTGGGCGGCGCGGTGATCAGTGCGGGCAGTTTTGACTTTAAGGGCAACGACAAGTTTCCGGCACTTAGCAAGCCTGATGCGACCTATAACGGCATTACCTTTGCCGAAGAATTCGGTGAAAT
>MDTE01088293.1_pt1 | contig 18664 bp, 18 predicted proteins | sample 811231 | NCBI WGS metagenome assembly MDTE01 (sample SAMN05326651, study PRJNA326480) | marine metagenome | isolation source: seawater | place: Indian Ocean: Red Sea | collected 2010 | reverse complement strand
CTATTTTTTCTTCGAGAAATGCTAAAGCATAAGGCAAATGATAATAACCAAAATCTTCATGATATTTTTGAGATACAAACATTGGTATCAAAAGTCCAATGACAGCAAGATAAAAAAAATTCTTTTTTTTAATGAGAAAATTATAATTAATTATATTTTTTTTTTTTTAAAAAAATTGTAAGTCCAATTAATAAAATTATGATCTTGAGAAAAGAGGCAATTTCATAAAAAAAATGAAATGTGGTAATTAAAATGGAAATTATTATAAAACCAAAACAGATATCCAAGAAAAAATTATTTACAATTTTACTTGATAAAAGACTACCAAAACCAGCAATAGCCATAGATATAATAATTATGCTAAAAAAAAATATAAAAAGTTCTAATATTATCATTTAACAAATTAACAAATCTTATCTTTTTTCATTATCTTAACCTCATTAAAAATAACCATTGGTATTAATCGTAACCCAATAATATATTTTTTAAAAAAAATAATTGGGTTAAATATTAGTCTGACCAACCAGCCTAAATAGTATTTATCAATAAGATTATTAATGGGTGCTTGATCCTTTGTAAAAAAGGAAATGGCAGCTCCAGTACATAAAATAGTTGTTTTTATTTCTAAGTTTTTCTTTATATAAAGACCTAATACTTCCTGAACTCCGCCACCTATATTTACAATTATATAATCTGGTTTAAATCTTTTTATATTTTCAAGAAGTTTTGAATCTGATAAATTTTTTATATCATATTTTGGTGCACAATAGTTGTATAAGTTTTTAATACCTAAATTTTTTATATACTTATAATTTGATGTTGAAAAATTTGTATTTGGATCAATAGAAAAAATTCGTTTGCTTTTATTTTTCTTTAAATAATCAAAAAACATATCCAAAAATTTAAATCCTGAAAATTTTTGAACATTTATATTTTTAAAAATTTTTAGTAGTAAAACAAAAAAACCACTATCGAAAAAAACAAAATCTGCTTTCTGAAGTGATTTATAATACTGACTTGATTTTTCAACAATTGCCAAAGCAGGTCCTGATGGAAAAACAAATAACCCCTTTTTAATTATAAACCTTTCAAATTCCTGATTATTTATGTTAGCGAATTTTATCTTTTTAAAAATAATTTTACTTATCATAAAATCAAAAATTAGATACTAAATTAAAATTATTCAATACTATAAAATTTATAAATTTTAAGATTTTGTAAATCTACTTAAATTTGACCCTTGCTTGTTCATTTCTTTATTAATCCAGTCATATGTTTTTTTTAATCCTTCATTTAATTTTATCTCAAAGCTCCAATTTAAAACCTTCTTGACTAGATCATTATTACTAGATCTTCCTCTAACACCTTTGGGCTTATCTAGTTGATAAATTCTTTCTAATTTTTTTGTCTTAGATACAGCCTCAATTATCTCAATCATTTGATTAATAGAAACTTGTTCATCACTTCCTATATTTATTGGATCTGAATAATTTGACTCAAATAATCTTAAAGTTCCTTCAATACAATCATCAATATATAAAAATGTTCTTGTTTGCATTCCATCACCCCAGACTTCAATTTTGCCATCATTATTTTTATTTGCCGTAATGACTTTTCTGCATAATGCTGCAGGTGCTTTTTCCCTTCCTCCGTCGTAGGTACCATATGGACCATAAATATTGTGATACCTAGCTACTCTAACAGGTATTCCATAATCTTCCATAAAATGTCTACACATCCGTTCACTAAATAATTTTTCCCATCCATATCCATCCTCAGGATCAGCTGGATAAGCATCATCTTCTTTTAAACCTTCTATAAAAACTTCTTGTTGTTTTTTTTTATTATAAGCACAAGCGCTAGAGGAAAAAAAATATTTTTTAATTTCATTTTCTTTAGATGCAATTAATAGATTGGTATTAATTAAAACTGACTGCATACATTCCGCTTTGTTGTTCTCAATAAAACCCATTCCACCCATGTTACAAGCCATATTAAATACAAAGTCTATATTTTTCGTAACCTCTCTACAATTATTAATGTCTTTCATGTCCATTGAATAGTGGTTTTCAACATTTTCAAAATCTTGAAACCAATATTCTTTTGGCTTTATATCCGCTGCAACAATTATATTTCCATCTTTGATAAGTCTATTAGTTAAATGACCACCAATGAATCCACCAGCACCAACAATCAAAATTTTTTTACCTTTAATCATCAAATTTAATTTATAAACTTATAATTTTATTTTGCTCAATCACTAGCAAAATTTCTATTTTCAACTCTTAATAAGATATCACATATCTTTAGATTATCTGGATCATGTGAAATTATTATTATTGTTTTTTTTGTTTTCAAATTTTTTAAATTTTCAAAAATATACTTTTCACTTTCTTTATCTAATGCATTTGTGGCTTCATCAAATATCAAAATTTTTCTATCACTATAAATAGATCTTGCAATAGATATTCTTTGTTTTTGACCTGAAGAAAGCTGCTTTATATTTGAGCCTATATAAGTCTCTATGCCATTAGGTAAATTATTTAAAGTTTTTTCAAGTCTAACAAATTTTAAAGATGACTTTAATCTTTCATCAGAAATTTTGTCACTTGACCCAAACATAATATTTTCTTTAATTGTTCCATCAATTAAATAAGTGTCCTGAGAAGTTATAGAAAATAAATTTTGATATTGCCTTAAGCTTAAAGGATCATCTAATTCTTTATCATCCACTGTGATTTTTCCCTCAGATGACTTGATTAGACCTGTTAATAAATTTACTATTGTCGATTTTCCACTACCACTTTCACCAGTAATTCCTATGATTTTATTGTTTGGAATCTCAAAATTTAAATTTTGAATAATATTTTTATCTTTTTGATAACCAAAACTAATATCTTTTAAATTTATCTTTTTTTTAAATTCAATAGAGTTATCAGTAGGCTGATTTTCAATAAATTGATTATTTTTTTTTAAATTATAATATTCCATTATTTTTGGAATGGTTGGTTTCCCGAATTTAATTTGTTGATAAGAAACAAATATTTTATTTATTGATGGCACAAATCTATATGCGGCAGCTAAGTAAAAACTTAACATTACAATAATATCGTCATTTGTTTCACCCATATTATTCATAAATAAAATAATTACGATAAAAATAAAAATTACAGATTGTTCTAATAGAACTCTTGGATATGTGGTCACTACTGTATTTTTTACATCAACATATTCAAGAGATTTCAAAGAATTATCAAACTGCTCCGAAATCTTTTTTATTTTACCAAAAATTAAAATTTCTTTAATTCCATTTATTAAATTTAAATTATAATTTATAATTTTTTCATTATTTTCAATTCTAATAGAAGACCAATTTTTTATTGACTTATTTAAACTTTTTAAAATTAAACCAACAAATACCATCACAGGAAAAATAAAAATTAATCCATTCGAATTTCCAGTTAATATAATTAAAGAAATAATTCCAAAACTGACAAATAATTCTGTCAGCATTATTATTAATGGTCTTACTATATTCAAAGAAAAAATATTTACTTCATTAAAAGTTGTATTGAAAATTTTTGATATACCTTTTTGTACAAAAAAAAGATATTCTTGATGCAAAATTTTTTGAAGTAAATCTGAAAATATACTTGTCCTAAATGAAAAGATAAACCTATAAGAAATCTTATTGGTAAATATTATTATAAAATTTTTAAATAAGAAAATTGAGAAGAAAATGAGACACAATATAATCATAAAATTCTCATTAAAAGAAATATTGCTCGTATCAAAATAATTAGAGATGAAAGCGATTTCATTTAATGACTCTGGCTTGAGCAAATAAGTAACAAAAGGAATAGCGGCCGCTATACCGATCATTTCAAAAATTGTTTGAATGATAGAAAAAAAAACTATGATGAAAAAAAAAATTTTTCTTTTTTTATCTAAAAAAATCCAAAAATTTTTAAATACACTCATTTATATACTTCAATACTTTGATATTTTTTTTAAATGACTAATTAATTCTTTTTTATCTAAATTTTTATATTTTGCTAATAAATGTTTATAATACAAACTAAACTCCTCTTTGATTGGTGTACTTTGTTTTACCTCAAAAATTTCATTATTTAATTTTTTAAGTATCTCTTTTTTCCCCTTGAGTGTTTCTTTTAATTTTTCTCCTGGTTGAAGACCTATAACCTTGTAATTAAATTTATAATTTGGATTAAGCTTTGTCTTAATTTTAGCAAGATTTTTTGCTAATGTAAGAATATTTATTGGACTCCCCATATTTAAAATAAATATACTCTTCTTAGATTTTAAACTTATTGTTTGTAAAACTAGATGGCAAGCTTCTGAGACTGTCATAAAATACCTTGAGGCCTTTTTATCAGTAATGTTTACAATCTCCTCATTATTAATTTTATCCATAAAATTATTTATTGCAGATCCTGAGCTACCAAATACATTTCCAAATCTAACGATTTTTATTTTTTTTTTATTAGTTTTGTTATTGAAACTTTCACAAATTTTTTCAGCAACTTTTTTCGTATATCCAAGAATAGAAACTGGATCAGCTGCTTTGTCTGTAGACACAAATATCAATTCACAAGAATATCTTGAAGATAATTTACAAATATTTTCAGTTGCAAAAATATTATTTTTTACGGCTGAAAAAACGTTGTTTTCAAGTATATTTACATGTTTGTATGCAGATGCATGAAAAATAATTTCTACTTTATTAGACTTGATAATTTTTTCTAAAAATAACTTATCATTAACATCTACTAACTCAAAATTGACTCTACTATTACTTAATTTTGCTTGCTGTTTGTAGACACCTAACTCAGAGTTATCGACTGCAATTATTTTTTTAACTTTATGGTGAATAAGTTGCCTGCATATTTCAGAACCTATTGTTCCAGCAGCACCTGTAACTAAAACTACTTTATTATTAAGCTTTTTAATCTTTTTAATCTTAATTTGTTTTCTATTAATAATTTCATTTACGTCATTTACCTTAAGATCCTCAATATTTATTTTATCTGTGAGAAGAAATTTTTTCTCAGGCAAATATCTTACATCAAAAAAATTGTTTCTGAGTTTTTGAATTATTTGGTTAAATGAGTTTTTTTCCAAAGATGGTATAGCCAAATAAACTCTCTTGATAAAATAATTTTTTCTTATATCTAAAAGATTTTGAAAATTTATTATTGGAACACCATTATAGTAACTATTTTGTGGTTTAATAAAATCATCAATAAAAAAAAGTATTTTTTCATTATTTTTTTGCAACTCTTCAAAAATTTGTTTTCCGGCATTTCCTGCGCCATAAATTACAACTCCAGTTGGTCCATTAGATCTAATTTTATTTTCATAATTTAAAATTGGTTTCAAATTAATATTTTTTAACTTTAAGTTTTTTTTCAAATAATGATTTAAATTCTCAAATTTAAAGTTTTTTAAATATTTTCTTAAGTCTTTATTTTTAGCTATTGAATTTTGGGCTTCATCTAAATTAACTAAATTTTTTATTTTCGATTTGGGAAACTTAAAAAGATTTATAATATCTTTAATTAAATACCCCTTTCCTGTTCCTAAATCATAAATTCCACTTTTTATTTTCTTAGTTATAATCATCTTATATATTCTTCCTATGTCTTTAACGTGTATAAAATCTCTGATTGAATTTCCGTTATTTATTAATTCTAATGTCTTATTTTCTTTTTTTAATCTGATCACTTTTTCTATAAAAGAAAAATTATCATTTTTATTTCCGTACGTATTAAATAATCTAAAAATAAAGTAATCAACTTTGTTTTTAGTACAATAATTAATAATAATTTTTTCTGAAGATAATTTAAATGATGAGTAAAGATCTCGATTAAACTTATCTATCTTTTCATTATTTATATTTTCTTGTAATCTATAAACTGATGCACTGCTAGTATAGATAATTTTATTTACTTGATTGGGTTTTACATTTTTTAATATGTTTACCAATATTCTAAGTGATAATTTTTCAAAAGAGTCGTATTCTCTATAAGTTAAGTAATTTAAAAATTTTGCTGGATAAAAACTATTAAATATTAAATTAATTTTTTTGTAAGATTTAATTTTTTGTAAATTTTCAGTTGAAAATTTGTTTGAAGAAAAAATTACATTATTTTTTAGGCTCTTAATTAAAGAATAAGTTACGTGGCTATTTTTTCCTATGATAATATTATAAATCATTTGATAATTTTTTAATTAATAAAGCATAAATTATTAAAAAAATTGAAAAAATAGCATAAAAATTAAGATGCAAAATACTATAAAAAAATATTGGTAAAATTGATAAGAAAAAAAGAGAAATATTCGTTACCAACAATGAATATTTTCTTATTAACAAATGATGAATGTGATTTCTATCACCATAAAAAGGATTTTTTCGTCTCAATATTCGAAAAAAAGTTAATCTTACTAAATCAATTCCAGGAAATAATAATAAAAAAAATATTTCATCGGCGTTAATAAAACTTCTATATAAGTTATGCTCGTAGATTAATGATGTAATCAAAATTGTACTTAAAACGTAAACTCCATTATCACCTAGAAACATTTTATTATTTAAGTTTAGAAAAAGACAAAATAATATTGTAATTATAATAAGTATATAAAATTCAAACATATTTGTTTTAAGTGATAAATATGTGAACATCGAAAGGAAAAAAATCAATAATTGGCCATTAATACCATCAAAAAAATTCAATGAATTAATCAAAACAATAATACAAAAAATAGTAAAAAAAACTGAAAAAGTTTCAAGAAAAATTCTATGCTCATAAATAGAAACAGAAAAATTTTCTATTAAAATATTTTTATTGGTTAGCACATAAAATATCGATATCAAAATACTTAGATTAAATTTAATAAAGGGTTTGATTCCATGCTTGTCATCATAAAAACCTAAAACAAAAAATAATATTAATACTGTAAAAAATGAAAATATTTCTAGTTTTGAATAAAAAAAGTGAAATATTTTTAATTGAAAAATAGTGTCAGCTAAAAATAAAAAAAAAATATTAAACATAATTATTGAACCTCCAATTAATGAAATCTTTTTTTTATGTGTCTTTAATTTTTTGTCTGGAAAATCATATAAATTTACTATTTTGGAGAAGGTTTCTATTTTTGTAACAATAATAAGATTTATTAAACAAATAATTATAAATAACGATAAATTCATTCAGATTTAACTTTTTTATAAGAAACTAAATACAACCCTAGATTAAAATAAATAAATATAGATATCCAGTTGTTAAAAAAATTTCCACTTGGTAAGATAGGAAAAAGGTTGATAAGTATACCCAATGATGCAACTAAAAAAGCATAATGATGGTTAGACTTATTTTTTAAAAAAAATATATTTAAAAATTGCTTTATTAAAAAAATAAAGAAAATTAAAAAAAAAATTATCCCAATTAATCCGAGCTCTGCCGAGATTTGTGCTAGTAAATTATGTGGGTGAGTAGAACATATACCTATATTTGGTTTATAGTTAACTTTTCTACAATAGTGTCGAAAACCTTTTGGGCCAGATCCAATAATTAAATTATCAAAAAATAATTTTTTTGCTAATATTAGATGGCCTTGATGATCTTTAGAGAAAATTGTAATTTTTGAAGTTTTAATCCGATTATGTCCATTTTTATTCTCAATAGTTGCTTTTTTTTCTTCCTGAAAAATTTGATTGTATGTTTTATTGAAAACACGATTTGTTACATCAGATTTTCCATAATTGAAAAAAATTATTGAAAAAACAAACATTAAAAACAATACAAATGATCTAATAAAAATTTTTTTTAAATCATCAATAAAAAATAATATCAGTGAAAAGAAAATTAAAAAAAGTGCTAAAGATGTTCTTTCTCCTGAGAGATAAATAACACAGAAATAAGCTCCAAAGAAAAAGGTATAAAAATATTTTTTTTTAGAGAGACTAATATCAAGGCTATAAATATACCAAATTAAAATTGGTAAAAGCCTTATTAGATAACTTCCTAAAACTAACTCGTCTCCAAAAAAACTTGAAATTCTTTGACCATTTATTTTATTTCCAAACATATTATACCCAATAATAAATTGAAAAAAACTATCAAAAATTAAGATTAATATAATAAACAAAAATACATAAAATACTTTTTTATCAAATTTTTGATTAAAAAATTTTTCATAAAATAAAAAAATTGCCATAGAAAATAAAACATATCTAAAGTGAAATAATGATGAATATTTTAGATCATCTGTAATTTGGAATATAGCATTCAGTGCTATATAAATTGAAAAAAAAAATAATATTAAAAATTTTTTATCAAAAAAATTTTTTTGTTGATTAAAATTAAATATTAAAAAAAAAAGAAAAATAAATACAAAAAGTTCAACAACAGCAATACCTAAAATGAATGTTAATGGAAAAAAAAATAATAGAGTATAAAAGTTTTGGTAGTTAACTATTTGTTTCATAAAATTTATCAATCTTTTCTATTTTAATATCTATTCTTTTTTATTAAGTCTCTCAGGTCATTTTGAAATTTTAATTTTGAAAAAATTTTATTTTTTTTCATTTTTTTTTGGATACTTTTATAATTACTTAATATGTAAATTATGGTTTTTTGAAGACTTTTAGAATTTCTCTTTGAAATGAAAACACCATTAAAATTTGCCCTAACATGAGATATTTCATTGAAAATTATTATAGGTCTTAGTCTGGATAAACTTTCCAAAACAACTTTGGGATATGCTTCAGTAAAAGACGGTAGTATAAAAATGTTATTTACATCAAAAAATTCTATAATTTTTTTTTTATTCGATGTTTCGGAGAAAATTTTTATTTTTTTATTTTTTAATTTTCTTTTTTTTTCTGTACCTAAGATACTTAAGCTAAAATCAATGGATAATTCATTAACCAAATTAATTAATGAAAATATTCCTTTTTCTTTTTTTAATCTTCCCAAATAAAATAATTTTGCTTTTTGTATATTCGTATTCTTTAATCCTTTTTTCCAGTCACTATCAATTTCTGAAGGGTAAATTCTTAATGATTTATAGCTTTTGACATTAGTCAAATTTTTACTAGCTGTTATTACTTTGAGATCTCTTAAAATAATTTTAAAAAAAAATTGATAAACAATTTTTCCCAAAAAACCATATTTTATCAAATACTCCTTATGACCATCACTTCTGAGATAAACAAAACCCTTAATTCTGTTATTAAATAATTTTAACAAAAAAAATATTATAAAATTAAAAGGAGTAATTGAAATCATAAAGATAGATTTATCTTTTAAATCTAATGAAAGGATATCTAAAATTTTTAATTTAATTTTTTTTTTTAAATAGGTTGTAAAAATACCTTTTTTATTTTTTTGTCTACAAAAAAAATATAAAAAATTATCTTTTGTTAATCCTTGAATAATATTTATTGTATCATTAAAATTTGATGAAACCGATTTACTATCTAATTTTAAATGATCATTACTAATTAAAATTAATTTTTTCATTTTCTAAAAAAATTAATTAATTTTGTTGGGAGTAAAAACGCCAAAAAAAACTTTATTTTATGAGATAATATTGGATATTTTACTATTTGTTTAAACAGCATTAAATTTTTTTTTTTGAATAATAAGTAAGTAATTTGTAATTTACTTAATCTTAATTGGAAATATTTTATATTTTCTTGAAATAATTTATCTTTTCTTTTTTTTTGAGAATAAAACCAATCATAATATTCATCAAAATATATCTTATCATTTTTTTTGGAAAAATTATTTTCATGTATCCTGTAATAAACCAAAGGATCGTCAAAAGATTTAGCATTTGCGTATTTACTAATACGCATTAATAAATCATAATCTCCAATTATACTATAAGTACTATTAAAATAATTTTCTTTTTCTAAAAGGTTTTTTTTTATAATTAATCCACTTATTACTACAAAATAATTTTTAGCTAAATAGTTATATATTTTACCATTTGGTAATTTTTTTTGATTATATTTAATAAATTTATTTTTTTTTTCATGAAAACATATAACATTGCTATAAAAGTAATCATAATTTACATCATCTAAGAATTTTTCTTTATTTAATAAATAATTTTCATCCCACCAATCATCAGTATCAAGAAAAGCGATGAATAGCCCTGTAGATTTTTTGATAGCTTCATTTCTTGCTTCGTATAATGGTAATTTAATATTACTACTAAAATATTTTATTCTATCATCTTTGAATTGATCTAATATTTTTTTACTTCTATCAGAAGAAAAGTTGTCAAAAAAAATAATTTCAAAATTTGTATATTTTTGATTTAGAATACTTAAAATACATTTTTTTAGATATTTCTCCCCATTATGACAATTTACTATTATACTAATTTTTGTCATAAATTTTTACATTTCCTGAAATGTTTAACAAAAAATTTTCTTCTGACTTTATTTTCATTTTATCAAAAAAGATTTTTTCAAAAAAAAGTTTTTTTATCTTTAATTTTTTTTTTTACGCAAGATGTTTTTTTTGTTTAATACTTTTTTCTAAAACTTCTTTATCCCTTAACGTATCCATACATTGCCAAAATCCGTTATGTTTAAAAGCATAAAGTTGTCCATTATTTGACAATTCCTCTAATGGTTCTCTTTCCAAATACGTTTGATCACTTTTTAAATACTTAAATATCTTTTTACTTAGGACCATAAAACCTCCATTTATCCATCCTTGATCTAAACTTGATTTTTCTCTAAAGCATTTTACTTTATCGTTATTTAATTTAATAAAACCAAATCTCGCTGGAGGCCTAACTGCTGAGATAGTTGCAATTTTTTTATGTTTTTTATGAAATTTTAATAATCTGCTTAAATTTATGTTAGAAACACCATCACCATAAGTTAAAAAAAAATCTTCTTGATTACTCAGTTTTTTTTGTAATCGTTTAATTCTGCCCCCAGTCATCGTATCTTTTCCTGTTGATACTATTTCTATATTCCACTTTTTGTATTTATGTTTCTTAAAGTAGTTTTGAATTATTTTTCCTTTATAACCTGTGGCTATAATAAATTCTGTGAAATTAAACCGAGAAAAATGACTCATTATGTGAATTAATATCGGGGTTTTATTAACAGCTATCATAGGTTTTGGAATATTTTTTGTGTACTCTGATATTCTTGTACCAAGTCCACCTGCTAATATTACAACCTTCATAGATTTAATTTTAATATCGTTTACCAAACATAGTTAAAACGTTCATTATCAGTATTTAATCTTACCATTTCCTTCTCATTATGAGGTAAATTAAGACAATTAGCTATTATAGAAAAATTCTGGTGAATTCCCTTAAAACCATTCCATATATTTGGTGGAATGGTTATTAAGCTATAACTTTCTAAGGATAAAAATAATTCTTGATACTGACCATTAGTTTTACTTGTTTTTCGATCATCATAAAGAACAAGTTTAACTTTACCATGTACACAAGCATAATTTAGAGTAGCCTCTTTATGTAGATGCCACGCTTTTATTTTATCCTGAAAAATTGTTGAAAAATATATCTCACCAAATTTTTCAAATACTTTGCTATCATTTCTAAGCATATGCATTACCGAACCCCTATCATCGCTGATAATTTTAAGAGGCGTGATTTTGATACCCTCAATATTGTTTTTCATGACGCCAAGCCTTTTATAATTGTTTTAAGTTTTCTTATAACAAAAAAAATTACTGAAAACCATGCATAGGGATAAACTAAATTTTTTAAAAAGTGTCTTGTAAAACTTACATATGAAATTCCAGCTTTGTCTCCCATAATTAATATCTTAAAAAAAAAATTAAAAAAATTTCTCATCGCATAATTTTTTGTGTATATATACTTAAAAAAACCCAAACCTTTTGATCTATAATAATCTAAAGCTTCAGGTAATCTAACTATTTCAACAAGAGGATACAAATCAGTCCATTCTCTAACCCCACCTAAATTAACACTTAATGCTTTTGAGCAGAAATATGCTTTTGAGTTTCCGAAAGCTTCACAAAAAACCTTTATAAAAAAAGCAGTATTATCAAAATTTGACCATACTCTTTTATCTTTCATATTTTTTAAATTACATACATGTAAATTTTTAATCCATAGATCTCTATTAAAACAATTTACATAAAAACCTATTAAATAATCAAAACATATTCTATGATCAATTAGATCAAAAAAATCTAAAATTTTATCTTTTTTTTGAGGAGAATGAGTTTTTAAATCTTTTGGTAAATAGTCTATATCAAATTTTTTGGAAAATTTTCTTACATATGCAATATCTAAATAGTAAGAATTAATCCAAAAAAAATTAATTTTACGATTTTTTTTAATCAGTTTTAGTAGTGTTTTTATTGAGTTATTTGTTAATAAATCATCATCACCTAAAAACCAAATAAATTTTCCTTTAGCCATTAATGATACGTTTAATACATTCATGGCAAAACCTAAATTTTTTTTGTTTCTTTTATATCTTATTTTAAACTTTTTTTTAAACGGCTTTATTATCTTAACAAGATTCGTTTTTGATGCATTATCTGAGATACAAACTTCGAAATTTTTTGAATTTTGTTTAGATATGGAATTTAAACAATTCTTAAGATGCTCAGGTCTGTTATATGTGGGTATACATATTGAAAGAAGCATAAATTATTTTTTTTGAATTATGACAATTTCTTAAGAATTTTTTTTATTTTGATCTTTAAACTTCCAGTGCTTAATTGATTTAAATCTTTAACATTATCAATCGAATGCCAAAAACCACTAATGTTTTCAAATTTACACTGGTATTTTTTTATTATTTTTGGGTAAAAAGTTAATTCAAAATTCTGGTAATTAAATAGTTTTTTTGGTAATATTTTACTTTTCATAATCGCCATCCCAGAATAAATATAATTTTTTGATTTATATTGATCCGAGCTAATAACAGTATCATAGGTAACATTACGTTTAAATTTATCAACAACACCATTTTTTAGTTCTATTGTGCCATATGGTAGAGTTGCATGAGTTCCTAAAAAAGTGCAACAACAATTTTTAAATTCATTATGATTAGTAAATATCTTTTTTAAGTTAAAATCAAAAATAGCATCTCCATTCAATAATAAAAAATTATTAGATTGAATTAAGTTTTTTATTTTTGAAATTCTAAAACTTATAGATGAATCAATTCCAGTTTTTACAATGTCTATATTATAATTTTTTAAATCTTGTGATTTTTTAATAAACTTTGAGATTAAGTCACCCTTATATCCAATTGGTAATATAAAGTGGTTGAAACCATTTCTCTTAAGCATTTTCAGTATATACCAAATTATTGGCTTATTTTTTACAGTGATCAAAGATTTAGGTAATTTTTTTCCCAAAAAACCCAATCTTGTTCCTCTACCACCACAGAGTATAACTGCAGTTTTTAAATTTTTTTTTTTATCAAACAACATTCTAATTATTGAAAAATATTGGTTTAGCAATTTTTAAAAATTGATTTGAGATAAAGTTAATATCCTTAATGGATAAATTAGCGTGATTTGGCAAATAAATGCCGTACTTATCAACAAATCTTGAGTTTTGAAAACCAAGATTATTTTTTTTTATTTTTTTGATAAAAGGTTGTTGAGCCATATTTCCACAAATTATTGGTCTAGATTGAATTTTTTTTAATTTTAAAAATTTAAATACATCGAGTCTATTTTTGACAAAAGTTGCGTAACCAAAACTTGATGTAATTTTCAAATCACTTGTTTGAGACCAAAAAGATTTTAAATTTGATTTATATTTATTATAATTTTTCTCTCTTATTTTTGAAATTTTGTGAATTTTTTTTGTCTGTTCAAGTCCAAGAGAGGCATTAAAATCTGTAGACCTAATATTAAATCCTGAATAATAAAATGTAAATAATGATTTAAATTCATCTATTTTAAATTTTTTCTCTAATCTTAATCTAAATTTTTTTTCTAAATCTCTTGCCCATCCATGAGATCTTATAGCTAGAGATAAATTATAAAAATTTTTATCATTAGTTGATACCATACCTCCCTCAATTGTAGAAATATGGTGACCATAATAAAAAGAATGAGAAGAAGCCATTCCTAATGTTCCCAGCATACCTCTTTTAGTTTTACTTCCCAAGCTTTCACAATTATCTTCAATAAGTTTGAAATTATACTTTTTTTTTAATTTTTTAATTTTTTCATAATTATTACTATGGCCTAAGACATTTACTGCTAAAACTAAACCTGGGTTATATTTTTTACAAATTATTTCTAAATCATTAGTGCATAAACCCAGATTTTTTTTATCACAATCACATAATATTATTTCATATCCTAATTGAATAAATGGACTAACTGAGGTTGACCATGAGACGGAAGGCAATACAATTTTCTTATTCTTAAGATAATTTCCCTCTAGCAAAACTTGTGCCATCAATAAATTAGCAGATGATCCGGAATTTACGAAAACCGAATATCTTGAACCAAGAAATTTTGAAAATTTCTTTTCAAAAGTCCTGGTATATATTGATTGATTTAAATACTTTTTCGACCTAAGAAAATTTTTCATTACCTTATAATCACTTGGTCCTATTGTGCTGTCAGCTAATTTATATAATTTTTGTTTCAATAGTTAGTTCCGGTTTTGTATATTTTATCTTCCAAAGATTATTTGGCATAGCACTATAATTTTTTTTATCATAAACTTTTATTTTAGAAAAAGATATTTTACTCTTTGGGTTTATTTTTTCCCAAATTTTTTTTGCAAATTTTCTAACCGACATGGTTTTGCCAGAACCCATATCCCATATTTGAGGAAATTTTTTAGCTTTTTTATAAAAATTTGTAGCCTCAATTAGTCCATTTACAACATCATCAATATAGTTGAAGTCGGTTTTTTGATTTCCAGACGTCATCTCAAAACTCCTATTATTTTTTGCTGCCTTTATTAAAGAAGGCCATAGTCTTGTTTTTTTTTCGTTTCTTCCATAAACATGATATAAACGAATTACTCTCAGCTTAACTTTTTTCTTTTTACTCAATCTTAAACAAATTTTGGTAAAAATTGCTTTTGTTAAGGCATATATATAATCAGGCCTCTTTTCATAGGTTTTTATTAATTTTTTATTAATTCGAAAGTTTTTGATTTTCTTTTCTTTTTTTGATGAAATGATTAAAAATTTATTACATCCGCTTTTAATTGAGTTTTCTAATAACTTTTTAGATTTAACCACATTAAATTTATAACACTTGTCAAAAGATGAAAATCTTGAGTAACCTCCAAATGCTGCGAGATGAACTAAAATATCAGTTTGTTTTAACTCGCTCCAATTTTTATCTATTTTTCCCACAAGCCATTTTACATTTTTAATTTTCTTGTTCCTCTTTTTTGTTGTTAAGGCAAATATCTTGAAATTGTTTGATGAAGCTTTTTTTATAAAATTACTACCGATATAACCATTAGCTCCAGTTACAAATAAATTCATAGATTTTTTAAAAATTTTTAATAAGTTTTTGATAATTCTTTAATTGTTGGAATGTAAATTGTAAAACTTTTTCTTTATTATTTTTATTAAAATAAAAATTTTTAAACCAATCAAAAGTAAGTTTTAAAGATATTTCTGGTTTCATATGAATTTTCCAATTTAATTTTTTAAAAGATTTATTTGAGTTTAAAGATAAAAATTTAGCTTCGTGTTTTTTATTTTTTGATTTTTTAATAATGATTTTAGAATTTGATTTAAATATTCTTTTTCCTAATTTTGCTAAACTAAGGACATTTAAATTAATATTATTAGGACCAAAGTTCCAAGACCCAACATAATTTTTTCCCTTAATACCAAATAATTTTTCTGCTAATTTTAGGTAACCATAAATAGGTTCTATGACATGTTGCCATGGTCTAGTTGCATTAGGATTGCGAATTATTAAATTCTTTCTTTTTACAAATGCCTCAACACAATCTTTAACAATTCTATCTTCTGTCCAGTCTCCTCCACCAATACAATTGCCAGACCTAACTGTCGCAATTCTACAATTTTTTGAATTTATGAAAGATTTTCGAAAACTTTCAGTAACGATTTCACAACATGCTTTACTAGAACTATATAAATCATGTCCACCTAATTTTGAATTTTCATCAAAATTAATTTTTTTATCTTCATTAAGATAAACTTTATCAGTAGTCACAATTATCGCTGATTTAATGGATTTATTAAGCTGAATACTTTTTAAAATATTAAATGTTCCAAAAATGTTAGTTTTAATAGTGTCCTCAGGATTCTTATAGCTTACTAAAACACTTGACTGAGCAGCCAAATGAAAAAGTATATTTGGTTTAAATTTTTTTATGGCTTTATTTAAATCAAAAAAATTATCTATGTTATTTCTATAGTCGTTTTCTAAAAATTTTGAGAGTTTTAGATTATCAAAAAAATTTGGCTTAGAAATTGGATCTAAGGCGTAACCTGTTACTTTTGCACCTAAACTATGCAATATCAAAACTAACCAACTGCCCTTGAAACCTGTATGCCCAGTGATGAATACACGTTTATTTTTCCAAAAGGATTTTTTCATTTTTTATTAAATTTATAATACATGAGATTTAATTTTGTTTTATCAAAAAATAATGATTTCTTTTAAATATTTTTATAAAATTTTTTCCCTCACTTGATTTTAAAAACTCATCCATTGCATAGTAGGCACCATAAAGAAAAGGGGTGTTTACTGGATCTTCACACATGATTATTCCATTTTTTGAAATCTTTTTTGAAATTTTCTTTAAAGAGTGTAGGGTGGCTTCATACAGATCTACATCTATATTGGCTAAACTTATTTTATTAATTTCACTTGGAAGATCATCTTTACAAATATTATTAGTAACTAATTTGTAATTATCAAACTCATTTAACATTACATTTAATAATTGCTTTGTTTTTTTTTCTTCATCTACGAAATGAGACTCATGCCAAATTACATCAGAACTATATTTACTTTCCTCATAATTAAAACCTTCAAAAGTATCGAGTAAAAAAACTTTTTTTTTTGAATTTATTAATTTAAGATAATTTAAAGCTGTCAAAGCAGAACCTCCCTCAAAAACACCTATTTCAACATAATCACCATCTACATTTTTAGTAAGTTCTATTCCTTCACAAATATTTTCATGTGTTTGTAGAGATGCTAAATATTCACCAGAAATAAAAGTTTTTTGATTGAAGGTGTTTTGAACAGCCTTCATACAATTAGAATTGACGAATCTGTAAGAAGTAGCGTTGCTATAATCGTAATTAAGCTTTTTATCTTGGATATCCACTGAACTAAAAAATCCTTTATTATCAATAATTTTTTTTAGATGAGGAAGGGCATTATCATCAGAGGAAAAAACTATAAAAAAGAAAGATTTTTTTATTTGGTTTAACTCCAAGTTTTCCAAGCTTGTTAACATTGATATATTATTTTTTTTAAAAAAATTATCATTCATGTTTATTTTCAAGTCTGTTAAAATATAAATATCTTTAAATTTTTTATTTACTCCAGAATTGTTAATGTTTTTTATTATTAGATTCGTTATGTTATTATCAAATCTCAAATCAAAGTTTTTTGAATAATGATTTCTAGAATTTTTTTTGTTTAAAACTATTTTAGTAAATGACTTAAGAATAAAATTTTGAAATAGTTGATTTGATAAAAAAAAATTTGTGTAAATTTTTTTTAAAAATTTAATTATCATTTTCATATTTTTAATTTTAAACTTTATATAATATTTATAAACTTAATTTTTTTAGGCCACTTGTTAATTTTTCATGAAAATTTTGTTGAATTTGATTTTTAGATATAAAATGATTATTGAGAATTTTTTTATAATAAACTTTATCTAAAGAAATATCTAATTCCTCTTTTTTACTATTATAATCCTCTAAAAATTTACTTTTTTTATTGAATAAATTAATTGATCTACTACTTATTGCTAGATTTCTAGTTAACTTAAATTCCTTGCTTTTTAACAACACCACAGGTGTTTTAGAATAAAGTGCTTGAAACAAAGCGTCAGATTTATGGCCAATTACAAATTTAGATTTTGAAATATATTCATGAGTTTTGCCGTAAATTATTTTTCTTCCATCAAAATAATTTTTTTTATATCTAAATTTTTTTTTGCAACAAATTATAATTTTACACTGATATTTTTTTTCAACCTTTGAAAAAAAATAATTCAATTTTTTTAAATAAAGGTTCTTATTATCTATTTTTTTTGGCAGTTTATTTTTTGTTAAAAAGATATCACTTGAGTGATCAAGAGTTTCATCAACATAAGTAATTATCTTTTTTGGTTTTTGTTTTAAATCAAATTTTATCCAAAAACTTGGAAAATCTAAATATTTAGTCTCTTTTTTTTTTTTTTACTTCACCAAAAGTTAGAACATGATTAAATTGTGTTTTTTCAACACTGTTTGAAAAAAATAATCTACGTGTTATGAATTTGATTACTCTAAAAATGTTTAAAAAAAAACTTTATTGTAAATTTGGAAATATCCATGAGTGCTCAGAAATTAATATTTTTTTACACTTTATAATATTAAATAGTTGAAAAATTCCGAATTTGGAATTTTTTAATG
>MDTE01069873.1_pt1 | contig 18664 bp, 27 predicted proteins | sample 811231 | NCBI WGS metagenome assembly MDTE01 (sample SAMN05326651, study PRJNA326480) | marine metagenome | isolation source: seawater | place: Indian Ocean: Red Sea | collected 2010 | reverse complement strand
TTAAATGGCAGTCACAGTAAATAACTTAAAACTAACCCAAGTCCAGGGTGTGGTTAGTGTTAGGGGGACTGCAGCGACAGGAACAATTGATCTTAGTGTTACACTAAAGAAGTCAACTGAAACGCAAAGCTCCCCAGCAGTAAACATCAAAGGACTACATTGGACATTATCAAGTGGCGCTAGTGCCAAGGTGCAAAGAAACTCCGTCGTATTGTATGAACTACACGAAAGTGGTTCTTTAGATATGTATGGATTTGCCGACAATTCAGAAAACACATCAGATATAGAAGTCGTTATCGCAGGGGGAGATGGGGGAACGGTTATAGTAGATTGTGCTAAGGTTTCTGGATATGGTTCACAACAACACCAAGGCGCAGATGGCGACTTAGGATAGGGGGAACAATGAAACTAATTAAAGAATTTAATGAGAGTATAAATTACCTCACAGAAGAGACTAAAGATAAAAATAAACCAAATGTTTTTATTGAAGGTGTTTTCTTACAATCAGATTTACAAAACAAAAACGGTCGTATATATCCTAAAGAGATTATGCAGCGAGAAGTTAATCGTTATATCAAAGAAAATGTTGATACTAAACGAGCTTACGGAGAACTGGGACACCCTGAAGGGCCAACAGTTAATCTAGATAGAGTTTCTCATATGATAGTATCTCTTAAGGAAGACGGTAACAATTATATTGGTAAAGCCAAAGTAATGGATACACCAATGGGCCGTATTGTAAAAGAACTCATCAGCGAAGGTGCTCAGCTAGGCGTAAGTTCTAGAGGACTGGGCTCACTCAAAGAGAGAAACGGCATTAACGAAGTACAGGACGACTTTATGCTTGCCACTGCAGCAGATATTGTTGCAGATCCTAGCGCTCCAGACGCTTTTGTTAGCGGAATAATGGAGGGTAAGGAATGGGTATTTGTTAATGGCAAATGGACAGAACAAGATATAGAGGAAGCAAAAAGCACTATTTCTAGAGCCAATATAGCGGATTTAGAAGAAGAAAAGATGCAAGTTTTCTCAAATTTTTTAGAAAAACTGTCCAAAATTTAAATAAATATAAATATATTAGATTAATATTTAAATAATCCGACAACAAGGAGAAAGACATGGGAGTAGAATCCAAAATCAGAGATCTTCTAGAAGGCAAGTTACAAGACGAGTCTGTAGAAGTGATAGATGAGGCAATAGCTGGAGACCAAAACCCGCCTATGCAGGGTGGAAGTTCTAAAGCAAATCTGCCTACGTCTTCCGCGGACCCACACCGTCCGTTGGACAAAAAAGTTGGTGATGCTACTAATCCATTACAAGGCAACTCTAATCCAAACCCTGAGCAACAGGACCTTAGCGGTTCTAGTAACCCAGAAGGTGGATTAACTAGCCCTGTAGGTAAAGCAGCATCTTCAAAAGCTTCTAAAGCTCCTGGCCTTGAAGGCGCAGGTGCTGGAAAAGCTCCTAACTTCTCCGACAAGGAAGATCCTAAATCAGTCGTTGGACAATCTAGCTCAGCAGGCAACAGAGGCCCTGTAGGTGAAGCTGAAGAAGCAGAAGCCGAAGAAGGCCAAGAAGTTCTTGATTCAGAAGTTGAAGAAACTGAAGAACAAGAAGTAGTTGCTGAAGAGGAAGCTACTGAAGAAGAAGTAGTTGAAGAAGAAGCCAGCGATTCTGAGGAAGAGTCCGAGGAAGTCGAAGAAGAAGGTGAAGAAGAAGTCGTTGCTGAAGAAACAGAAGAAGAAGTAGAAGCACAAGCTGAAACGGAAGAAGAAGTAGAAGCAGAAACACTCTTCGAAGCAGACATTGCTAACTTATTTGCCGATGAAGAGCATCTTAGCGAAGAATTTAAAACTAAGGCAGCTTCATTATTCGAAGCCTCTGTTGTAGCTAGGGTTAATTCTGAGATCCAAGAGATCGAAGAGGACCTAACTGAACAGGCTAACAAAGCATTCGAGGAAGCAAAAGAACAACTCGTAGAAAACGTCGACAAGTATCTGTCATATGTTACAGAACAGTGGATGAAAGACAATGAGTTGGCTGTTGAAAGCGGATTAAGGAATGAAATAACTGAGAGCTTTATTAAAGATCTTAAAGAGACATTCCAAAATCATTACATTGAAGTTCCAGATGAGAAATTTGATGTACTAGCTTCTCAACAAAAAGAAATAGACGAATTAAAATCTAAGTTAGACGAAGAAGTTAATAAGTCTGTTGCTATCAGTGAAGATAGAGAACAACTACAGAAGGAAAAAGTATTCCGTAGAGTAGTCAACGAACTAGCTGACACTGAAGTTGAAAAGTTTGCATCTTTAGTTGAAGATATTACATACGACAACGAAGAGATGTACACGGAAAAACTTAACGTTATTAAGGAGAATTATTTTCCTAAGGCGAAAGCCGACGATAGTGATAAGCTAGAAGATAGCGTTGAACAAGAAGCTTTAGCAGGCAATACTGTAATGAGTAAATACGTTGAAGGTATCACTCAAGCAGCGAAGTTTGATAAGGTTAAAAATTAATTTTTTTATAAATAATTAGGTTATAAAAACATAACAAACATTAATTAAGGAGAAACTGATGTATCTTTCAGAAGAACTACAGAAGAAGTGGAGCCCAGTTTTGGATCATAAAGATCTCGCTGAGATTACAGATCCTCACAGACGTGCGGTTACCACTGTTGTCCTTGAAAATCAGGAAAAAGCTCTTAGAGAAGAGAAAGAAGCCCTTTTCGAGGCAACTCATGTCAACCAGACAGGTGCAAACGTTGATAACTACGATCCAATTCTAATATCGTTAGTTAGACGTGCGTTACCTAACTTGATGGCATATGATGTTTGTGGCGTACAACCTATGTCAGGACCTACAGGTCTTATCTTCGCAATGAAGTCACACTATACCAACCAAACTGGTACAGAGGCTTTATTTAACGAAGCTGATACTGATTTCTCAGGTGCAGGAACACATGCTGGTGCTAACCCAGTAGACGGTTCTTACACTACAGGAACAGGCGTATCCACAAGCACTGCAGAAGGCTTCGGTGACTCTACAACTCTAAACGAAATGGCTTTCTCAATCGAGAAAACCACTGTAACAGCTAAATCAAGAGCTCTTAAAGCAGAATATACTGTTGAATTAGCTCAAGACTTAAAAGCAGTTCACGGTTTAGACGCGGAGTCCGAACTTTCTAACATTCTTTCACAAGAAATTCTAGCGGAAATTAACCGTGAGGTTATTAGAACAATTTACAAAGTAGCAAAAACAGGCGCTGCCTCAACTGCTACAGCTGGAACTTTCGATCTAGACGTTGATTCAAACGGTAGGTGGTCTGTAGAAAGATTTAAAGGTCTACTTTTCAATATTGAAAGAGACGCTAACGTAATTGCACAAGACACCAGGCGTGGAAAAGGTAACTTCATCATCTGTTCATCAGATGTTGCTAGTGCTTTAGCTATGGCAGGCGTACTTGATTATGCACCAGCTTTATCTACTAACTTAAATGTAGATGACACAGGTAATACTTTTGCTGGCGTATTAAACGGTCGTTACAAAGTGTTTATAGACCCTTATTCAGCGAACACAGGTGCTGCTAGCCAATTCTACGTTGTAGGATATAAAGGCTCAAGCGCTTATGACGCAGGTCTTTTCTACTGTCCATATGTACCACTACAAATGGTTAGGGCTATTGACCCTAGCACATTCCAACCTAAGATTGGTTTCAAAACTAGGTATGGCATGATCGCTAACCCATTTGTAATGCAGTCAGACGGAACTACGGATGCAGACACATTTACTGCAGATCGTAACCAGTATTACAGATCAGTTAAAGTTACAAACTTAATGTAATTTTAATAGAGTTCTATAACTCAAAAGGGGGTATTAAGTACCCCCTTTTTTTATCTGAACGATTATTTTTGATTAACGAATTCGTTAAATTGTTTAGCGACAGCAATAACATCTTGTGGTGTTATAGGTGCTAAAGCTTCTTGTGGATATTCAGGCCAAGCAACATCTTTGTTATCTTGTGCCCTCATTACTTGATTGTGATACCAATCCATTTTCATTGAACGGTTATCCTGTAGGATACCTTGTGCTTGGTTTAGTAAGTCGGCTCTGATTTCGAACCCTGATTTTTGTTCACTCATTTTATTCTCCTGTGTGTATGTGTGTAGTCCTTAAGTGGACATTTTTATTTATATAAAAGGTATTCTTCCATATTGACCTTTGGGTAAGAAGAAAGTATTATAAATACTTTATAGACCGGGAGGACTTATGGCATACAGCAAAAAGGTTGTAGATAGATTTGAAGATGTTTTAAATAATCCACATTCACATGGGGTTGGAAGGTTTGATCCTAATGATCCTAATGTAGCAACCGGAATGACGGGAGCGCCAGCGTGTGGAGATGTTATGAAATTAGATTTAAAAGTAAATCCTGATACAGATGTTATCGAGGATGTAAAATTTAAAACTTACGGTTGTGGTTCAGCTATAGCTAGTTCAACAATGTTTGTGGAAATGTTAAAAGGTATTACAATGACTCAGGCTTTAGATATTAAAGATAAAGACATTGCAGCAGCTTTAGAATTACCACCTATTAAGTTACATTGTTCTGTATTAGCAGAAGATAGTATTAAAAGAGCCCTAGCAGATTGGGACGAAAAGAAATCACACCGTCAACACAACGGAGCACCTAATTGATAGAGTTTACAGATGAAGCACTTGTTAAAGCAATTGAAAGAGTGGAAAGGAAAAATTCTAAAGGCATTAGAATTGCATTATTAGGTGGTGGCTGTGCAGGTTTTAAATATGATTTTAATTATGCTAATGAACCTAACGAAGATGATATGGAACAGGACTTTGGCAAATTTAAATTATGGGTTTGTCCTATGTCAGCAGGCTATTTAGATGGTATGGTGATTAGTTGGCAAGTCGAAGGGTTAAATGAAGGTTTCCATTTTTGGAACCCAATGGAATCTTCATCATGTGGATGTGGGGTTTCGGTAGGATTTTAATATGGCAAGAAGAGCGACAAACTTTTCCAGTATGAGAAAAGAAAATAGAACTAAGAAATGTACTTCACAAGGACAAGGTGGAAGAGGTAGACGAACCAAAATAAGTATGTCTACAATGAACAAGAACAGAAAAAGTTCACACAAAAAATATAGAGGACAAGGTAGATGACATTAGAAACAATAGCAAACGTTACGGAGGCAACTTGGACTGCAAATAATCCTGGTGAATTGGATTATATGAGACCAAATGCGTTTAAGTTTATAGTACATAATCTTCCGAACGTTTCTTATTTTTGTCAAGCAGCAAACATTCCTGAAATTAATACAGGAGCACCATTACAGGTTACACCTTTTGTTGATATTCCTAGAGTAGGAGATAAGTTAGTATTTGGACAGTTAATGATTAGGTTTCTAATACAAGAAAACATGGCTAACTATAAAGAATTGTATGATTGGTTAATAGGTATTGGGTTTCCAGAGAATAGTTCACAGGCAAAAACATATACTGATAAACAAGAATATAGATTTCCTGATATAGATCCAGACAAAAGACAAGATTTAGGATATACAAGTGATGCTACATTGTTCTTATTGGATTCTAATAACAACCCAATAACACAAATAACATTTAGGGACGCATTCCCAACCAGTTTAGCAGGACTAGACTTTGAAATATCCTCAGGAAGTACAGAATATATGCAAGGTGTTGCTTTATTTTCATACAAAGATTATACAATAACTAGCACAGCAGTAGAGTCAGTAACAACTACATAAAAAGGTACAATACCTACTTGACTCTTACACTTTAAGAGTCTATAATAATAAACATAATGATAACATTGAACGAAATCCAAGATATGTGGGCAAAAGATTGTAAAGTTGATGAACTCAACTTAGGACAAGAGTCTACGAAAATCCCAGAACTACACGCAAAATATCTTAACTTATTAACAACTTTTAAATTACAGTTAAGAAAGAACGAGTCTGATTTATTAAGTTTAAGACGAATTAAATGGAAATATTACAGGGGTGAACTTACACAATCAGAACTTAATGATTTAGGTTGGGAACAATACTTAGGCAATGCTCCATTAAACAATCAAATGAATGAGTTTTTAGATACTGATGTTGATATTATAAAATTAACTGATAAATTAGAATATATTAGAACATGTTTAAGTCAGTTAGATTATATTATGAAGTCATTGAATAGTAGATCTTTTGATATTAAGAATGCTATTGAATGGACAAAGTTTACTAACGGATTGTTATAGTGCTAATACACATCAACGATAAAATGGCATTTATTTGTCCTCAGAGAGCAGGTCATACAACTGCTTGGAAATTTTTTGGTGAAGAAAGTTCTAATGGTTTTAGAGGTAATGCAAAGATCTTTGAGTGGCAAAATTCTAATAAACAAAAAGTAGCAGTTATTAGAAATCCTTTTGATAGATATGTATCAGGTTTAGCTACAGATTTACAATATAGTAATTGGGAAACTGTTAAGCCTGGATACAAACATACTGACCCTTTTTTATATTTGGTAGCAGATTATGATTTTAAGTATATTTCCTTCGAAAATTTTGGCCGATATTTTGGAGCAAAAAAGTACGGGTGGGACGCTGAATATGATTTAAAGAAGCCTGGGTTCTGTGAATATCCAAAAATGGTTTCCGATGAATTTGAAATTTTTGAAAATATATTAAAAGAAAAAGAAGAATTAAATTTAGATGAGTGGAATGATCTCTGTAACTAAAAAGAACGAAGTGTATTTAAAAATAAACACAGACGCAAGTACTGATCAAGAGATATCAGACTTTTTTACTTTTGAAGTCCCTGGAGCTAAGTTCATGCCACTATATAGAAAAAGAATGTGGGATGGAAAAGCAAGACTTTATAGTTTATATACAAAAGAGTTATATGTTGGATTACTTCCTTACTTAAAAGAGTTTGCTAGTACATTAGAATATGATTTAGAAATAGACGTACCTGAAATAGGAGAAACATGTGATGTCAAAGAACTCACAGACAACCTTAGACTCCATTCTGGAGGAAACCCAATCCAAATTAGAGACTATCAACTCGAAGCAGTTAATCATTGTATTAACAATGGGAGAACTTTATTGTTATCTCCTACTGCTAGTGGTAAGTCCCTTATTATTTACAGCCTTGTTCGTTACCATCAAGCTAGGGGGCGTAAGCAACTTATTGTTGTTCCTACAACTTCTTTGGTAGAACAAATGTATGGTGATTTTAGAGATTATTCCAGCTCAGATAGTTGGAAAGTACAAGAGGAATGTCATAGGATATATGGTGGCAGAGTTAAACATAATGATGCACCTATTACAATAAGCACATGGCAGTCTATATACAAGTATCCAAAAACATGGTTCAAAGACTTTGATGTTTTTTATGGTGATGAAGCACATCTATTTAAAGCAAAGTCTTTAACAACATTAATGAACAAGTGTACAAACACACCTTATAGAATAGGAACAACAGGAACATTAGATGGAACAAAGACTCACAAGTTAGTATTGGAAGGAACATTTGGTTCGGTTCACAAAGTAACAACAACGAAAAAGTTAATGGATAGTAAACAACTTGCTAATTTAAAAATTGTTTGCTGTTCTTTAAACTATAAAGATGAAGAAAGAAAAGATATGAAAAAGAAAACATATCAAGAAGAAATAGATTGGCTTGTTACAAACCCTAATCGTAATGAAATTATAAAAAATTTAACAGTAGCACAAGAAGGTAATACTTTGGTGTTGTTTCAGTTTGTAGAAAAACATGGTAAAGTATTATACCCAATGATTAAAGACGCAGTAGATAAAAATAGAAAAGTGTTCTTTGTATATGGTGGAACAGACACAGAGGTTAGAGAAGAAATAAGAGCAATAACAGAAAAGCAAGATAATGCAATTATAATTGCTTCGTACGGTACGTTTTCAACAGGCATAAATATAAGGAACCTTCATAATATTGTTTTTGCCTCTCCTAGTAAGAGTAGAATTAGAAACTTACAGTCAATAGGTAGAGGTTTAAGACGAGGAGATAAGAAGGTTGTATGTAACTTGTTTGATATTGGTGATGACTTATCGTGGAAGTCTCACAAGAATTACACATTAAATCACTTAATAGAAAGGATTAAACTATATAACGAAGAAGGTTTCGATTATAGATTAAAGAAAATAGATGTCAGAAGTTAGCATAATAAAACTGAGAGATGGTTCCACTTTAGTAGGAAAAATTACTGAAGGAGAAAATACAGTTGAAATTGAACATCCTATTGAGCTAGTCCCAGGACTTGCTTTACCAGGATTAGGTAATATTATTGGAGAACAGATACATTTGAAACCATGGATTGCTATTGCAGAAGATGATATTTTTACAATAGAACGTAAAGATATTATTACAAGAGCAAGTTTGAATACTAGGTTTATACCTGGGTACAAACAAATGGTTCAACAAATATATCATAGTGAACAACGATGGGGAGGAGATTTTATAGAAGAAGGTGAAAGAGGTTTACCTGAACTTATCCCTGACGACAAACTAGACTTAGATGCAGATCTACTAACAGAATTAGCAGATGCTGTTTTAAATAAAAAGATACATTAATTATGGAGATATCATGGCAAGGAAAAGAGATCCCAACTCAGCTCATTATATAAACAATAAAGAGTTTTTAGAAAAAATATCTGCTTATCGTGAAAGACGAATTGAAGCAGAGGAAAGTGGTGATCCTAAACCACAAGTAACAGAATATTTAGGTGAATGCTTTGTTAAAATAGCAAATCACTTAGCATATAAATCCAACTTTGTAAATTATACATTTAGAGATGAAATGATTTTAGATGGAATTGAGAATTGTCTTACATATATAGATAATTTTAATCCTGAAAAATCAAACAATCCTTTTGCATACTTTACACAAATCACATACTACGCATTCATTAGGCGTATCCAGAAAGAGAAACGACAACAAGAAACTAAAATGAAATATATTAAAAGTCTGGACCTTAGTGAGATAATGGAACAAGGTGCAGATGGTAGTGATCATACAAATGAATATTTAGATTATATGAAAGGCATTATTGAACAAACAGAAGCAGATAAAGAGAAAGATGCTAAAGAAAATGAAGGTAAGAAGGTAACTAAAAGAAGACCTAAATATTTAGATGAAAAGATTAAAAAAGAAGAAGAAGCAAAAAGGGCAAGTAAGGGCTAGATTTTTGCCTTTACTTTAATATATAATATCATATTATGAAACTTAGATATTCGGAAGTATTTTATAGCGTGCAAGGTGAGGGAAGATGGGTAGGTGTTCCTAGCATTTTCTTACGAGTTTTCGGTTGTAACTTTGAGTGTAGAGGCTTTGGACAACCAAGGGATAATATTATTCCTGTTGAAGAGATGCCATACATGACAGACGAACGTGCAAACAAAGATCACGAGTTTGCATATACCACAATAGAAGAATTGCCTGTTACACCTTTAGGGTGTGATAGTTCTGCCTCTTGGGCAATGAAATATAAACACTTACAGAAAACTGAAACAATAGATGAGGTTTTTGAAAATACAATTAAGTTATTACCTAATAATAGATTTGATGAAAAAGAAGATATACATATGGTAATTACAGGTGGTGAACCATTGTTAGGTTGGCAAAGATGTTGGCCAGCATTTTTAGAAAAATGTAGAGAGGTAGGTTTAAAAAATGTTACATTTGAAACAAATGGAACACAAGATTTACAGCAACAGTTAATAGATTATTTTAACAATGATGCAAAAGATTTACATGTAACTTGGAGTACATCTCCTAAGTTAAGTTTATCTGGTGAAGAACAATTTGATGCTTTGATACCTGAGGTATTAGTAGGCATGAATGAAGTAGAGAACAGTTACTTATATAATAAATTTGTAGTTAGAGATATGAGTGACTTTGAAGAGGTTGATATTTTTGTTGGAGAATATAAAGACGCAGGAGTAAAATTAGATGCAGTTTATTGTATGCCTGAAGGAGCAACTTTAGAACAACAAACTCTAACTGCAAAAGGTGTTGCTGATGCTTGTATGCAAACAGGTTACAAATATAGTCCTAGATTACATATAGATTTGTTTGGCAATGCCTGGGGAACTTAAACATGAAATGGTGGCAAATATTATGGAAACAAGATGTTGAACAAGACAATTGGCAAGATCCAGATCCAGCAGAATTAAATATTGATAATGCTTATAAGACAAGATGGATTTGGTATCACACTATATTAGCAGTTGAATTATTTTTAGTTATTATAATACAACTTGCTATCTTTTTATTAATAGCGATTAAATTATGAGTGAAGATAAATTATATATTACTTGGGACGATATGAGAGCATTGGTCTATCATATCTTCGGTGAGATTGAAAAACAACATGGACTAGAACATTATAACCATATTGTTGGTATATCAAGAGGTGGTTTGATACCTGGAGTTATATTATCACACATGTTAGGAACTTCTTTTACACCTTTAGTTTGGCAAACTAGAGATGGTGGCGAAACAGATACTATAAAAGCAATTGAATTGCAAAATAGTGAAAACATAGATAGAACATTATTTGTAGATGATATATGTGATAGTGGTCTAACAATTAAACAAATTAAAGCTCTTGTACCAGAAAGTCAATGGGCTGTATTACACCAAAAAGCAGAAATAGAACTTGATTTTATAGGCAAGAGGTTCTATAATAATACACAATGGATAGTTTACCCATGGGAGATAAATGTAGAATGAAAATAAGCGATAAAATAAAACAACGATTAGAAGTAGACGGTAAAAGATATTTTGCTTGCGATAACATTTCTAAATACATACATGCAGGAGAGACTGCTGAGTTAATAGAAGAACTAGAAGAACAGTTTGAAAAGGTTCTATCAAGTCTTATAATTGATACAGCAAACGATCCAAACAGTATGGGAACAGCACACCGTTTGGCAAAGATGTATATTAATGAAATAATGGGTGGGAGATATAGGAAAGATCCTAGGATTACAGCATTCCCTAATGATGGACAATACGATCAGTTGATTGTGGTTCGAGCAGATATAAAAAGTATGTGTTCACATCACCACCAACCTGTATCTGGTACAGCCTATATGGCATGTATGCCAGGCGAAGAAGTAATTGGACTTTCTAAATACACTAGGGTTGCACAACACTTGTCTAATCGTGGACACTTACAAGAAGAATTAACAGAAATGATTGCTGAAAGGATTGAAAAACTTACAAAGTCAAAAGCAGTAGGTGTTTATATTAAAGCAAGACATGGTTGCTGTGAGAACAGAGGTATTATGGCAAGTAATAGTAGCACACAGACAACGGTTCTTAAAGGAGAACTAAAAACGAACCCTTCATTAAAAGAAGAGTTTATGGATAATATTAAACTACAGGAAATGGGGAATGGATACATCAGTTAGGCAAATAGTTTTAGATTTAGAAACTTTATCTACAAGATCTAATGCAGCTATTATTAGTATAGGTGCAGTAGCAATTGAAAATTTAGAAATTGTAGAAGAGTTTGGTATAAATGTTGATCCTGGTACATGTAAAGAAGCAGGATTACATATAGATCCACTAACAATAGAGTGGTGGTCACAACAAGATCCAGAAGTATTTGAAGCAATAAACAAAAATACAGTACCCTTAGATGAGGCATTAGATAAGTTTGTTAAATTCTATGGAAGTGAGAGTATTCCTATATGGGGTTTTGGTGCTAACTTTGATGTTGTTATTATGGAGAATGCAATGACATTATCTGGATGGAATACGAACTTGCCTGTACAACAGAAGTATCCTTGGAAGTTCTGGGACATATATTGCCTAAGAACCATAAGTAATATTTTAGATAAAAGATTACCCAAGGCAAACAATCACAACGCTCTAGATGATGCAAGAGCTGAGGCGGAATTATTAATTGATATATTGAAGTCATGAAAAAAATAGCAGAATGGTTAGATATTTGTAAGGTTCATTGGAAAGAAATTTTTGCATTGTCTTTTTTAATGCACTTTATATTCGATTGGTTTATATTTGCATTAGGAGTTTTATTAGGATTACATTTAGGACATGGATAGAAAATTAGAATATGTAGTTTCAGGAACCTCATACATGCGTTTGAGTAATCCTGGTATTGCTTTAAACGACACGAATGTTAGCATAGTAAATATGCTACTTGATAAATTATGTAATGATTTTTCACACAAAATTTCGTTACTTTATAATGCACATACTGAACATGCTTTTGGTGAAAGATTTGTTGGATATAAAGATCATGTACATGAAATACATGCAGACTCAGGTGGACTTCAAATGGTTACACTTGGATTAGATATTACAGACGAACTTAAGGAAAAAGTATATAGGAATCAAGCCAAGTGGGCAGATGTTGGTATGTGTTTTGATGAGATACCTGTAATACTTACAGGCGATAGATCAGAAAGAAACGATACTAAAAATAGATTTTTTGATTACGAAAACTATGAAGAACTAGCACGGAAGACAGGAAGAAATCTAAAACGTCAATTAGAAATATTTGATGAAGAAGAGAGTAGCTGCAAACCCTTTGTTATACTGCAAGGTAATGGTGTTGACACTTACCTAAGATGGTACGAGTGTTTAATGGAAGAGATACCTCATGAATGGCATAACAGACTCGGTGGTATAGCAATGGGTGCAGCTGCGTTAGGAACAGGACCACTAGAAGATGTAAAGAGAGCTTTTATTGCGTCTGAGATTGCTAAATATTGGCCTGCAGAGAAGATGCACTTGCACGTTTTAGGAATTGGTTCAATTAGAAGGATGATTCCTTACCTAGTGTTTGTACAGAATGGTTTATATAATAATGTAGATATATCTTATGACTCTACAACTCATAGTAGGGCGGTTGAGACGGGTTTATTCTATCAAGGTGAGGGTACAACTAAGTTTAATAGGCAGATGTCTAATTTGTATCGAGAAATGTATGAAAACTGCATGAAAACTATCAATTTAGGCGTAGAATTAGACGAATTCCACTCATTATTAAACACTCCTAGCTTAAAAGCTAAAGACAAATATGGAGATTTAAATAAGTGGTTGTATGTTAGGACATCATTTATATTAATGTCTATTAGAAACTTCATGCAACACTTAGAAAAAATGATGAATGATAAGGATACCTTAATTAAGTTTACGGGTAAGATGAAACTTGACGGACAGTTCAGGAACCTCTATAATGTAAAGAATAAAGAAGACTTTTCCTATTGGGAGAACAATCAATATTTAGGTGGAGCAATGAAGTCAATGGCAGTAGGTAAAGAAGCACCACCAAGTTTAGAGGAGTTATTTGGATGATAAAAAATAGATATATTAAAGTATCGTTTCGTAGGGAGGGTGTTCATATGTTCCCAGGAGCAGATACTAATCCTAAATATGCTACAGGAGATTGGGACGATGTTAGCTTTTTAGGTTATCCACACAGACACAAATTTTATTTTTATGTTACAGTAGGTGTTGAACATAATGATAGGGACATAGAGTTTATACAATTCCAAAGAGAATTAGAAAGACTTTATGGTAATGACAAACTGCAATTAGATCACCGTTCATGTGAGATGATAGCAGAGGAACTTATAAATTATATAGAGGAACATTATCCTAATAGACCTGTAAGGGTTGAAGTTTATGAGGATGATGAAAATGGAGCAATATTAGATAATGATTTATTTAATTGATCTAGAGTATGTTGAAACTAGATATACTGCACAATGGAAGACACATCTTCCACAGATTTTAGCAGATAAAACAGCACAGAACGTTACAGTTATTGAAGGACCTGAACTAGAGTCAGATATGTCTAGTGGTTCCTTTTTAGACTTTGGCGCAACTAACATATACAAGTCAGCACAGACGGCACAGATATCACAGTTTTTTAAAAACGATGAAATAAAAGATGGAGATCATTTCTTATTTGCAGATGCATGGCACCCAGGAATTATTAATTTAAAATACATGGCAGATCTTTTGGATAAAGATATAACTATACATGCACTTTGGCATGCAGGTAGTTATGACCCACATGATTTTTTAGGTAGAAAGATAGGCAATAAACCTTGGGTAAGACATACAGAGTTAGCATATTTTGATGCAATAGATAGAAACTATTTTGCTTCATCATTTCATATTAATATGTTTGTTAATACTTTATTTCCTAATTTAGGACATAGTGCAATTGATTATGTAAATAATAAAATTGTTAGAACAGGATGGCCTATGGAGTATTTACAAGAAGAACTTTCTTTTAGTAGTAGATATAAAAAAGAAAACTTAATCTTATTTCCACATAGACTTGCACCTGAAAAACAATTAGATATATTTAACGATTTAGCTATGGAGTTACCACAGTATGATTGGTATGTTTGTCAAGGACAGAACTTAACAAAAGGTGAATATCATCAGTTATTATACAGAGCAAAGATGGTATTTAGCGCAAACTTACAAGAAACATTAGGTATATCTTGTTATGAAATATTGTGTGCAGAAGGAATGCCGGTTGTGCCTAACAGATTAAGTTATGAAGAAATGTATGAAGACAATTTTTTATATCCTTCAGAGTGGACAAAAGATTGGAAGTCATATCAGAAACATAAAGAAGATTTAAAAACAAAAATTGTCAACTTGATGGAGAGTTACGATAGTAATCATGTAAAAGATGACATTTGGAATAACAGAGCGATGCTGGAGGAACAATATTTCTCAGCAACAAATTTATACAAGGAGTTTATATGAGTAGAGAACCATATATAGATTACAATTACTTATCAACTAAAACTTATGGACATGAACAAGGTTTATCTTGTGCATTTAGACAACCAAAAGCAATTCATAGTCATTGTAGTTTACTACATGGTTACGCTTTATCATTTAGTTTTAAGTTTGGTTGTGAACAACTTGATGATAAGAATTGGGTAGTGGATTTTGGAGGACTTAAAGACTTAAAACAGTGGTTAAAAGATAACTTTGATCACAAGATTGCAGTTGATAAAGACGATCCAGATATTGATAGAATAATAAGATTACAGGAAGAAGGTTTAGCAGAGGTAGTGGTAATGAATGGTGTGGGCTGTGAAAAGTTTGCGGAACATGCTTACCATTTTGCTAATGATCTTGTAAGGAAACAGACAGGAGGCAGATGTTATTGTGTTTCCTGTGAAGTGAGAGAACATGGGGCTAATTCAGCAATTTACGAAGGATAGTAATGAGAGTAGCTCTAGTTACAGATACGCACTTTGGTGCTCGTTCAGATCATTTAGCATTTGATTCTTATTTTGCAAAGTTTTATGATGAATGTTTCTTTCCGTACTTAGAACAAGAAGGGATTAAAACAATATGTCATTTAGGTGATGTATTTGATAGGCGGAAGTATATTAATTACAATACACTTCAGTCATGTAAGAAGTATTTTTTTAATCAGGCAAGGGACTTAGGTATTGAAGTACATATGATACCAGGTAACCATGATACTTATTTTAAAAATACAAATGAAGTAAACTCTCCTAAATTATTATTAGGAGAATACAATAACATAAAAATATACGAGGAACCTACAGTATTACAACTTGATAGGGAAGAAGTATTATTTTTACCTTGGATATGTGGAGACAATTATGACAGGACTATGGCCAAAATTAAAGAGACAAACGCAAAGACTTGCTTCGGACATTTCGAGTTCGCAGGTTACGACATGCTTCCTGGAATGCCTAACCTTCACGGTATGGACGCTTCTGTTTTTAGTGAATTTGACCTTGTTGTTAGTGGCCACTTTCATCATCGCCATAGCAGAGGGAATATTACTTACATGGGAAACCCTTATGAAATTACTTGGAGTGATTACGAGGACCCCAGAGGTTTCGCCATTTATGACACGAGTAAAAGAGCTTTGGAGTATCATAACAACCCATATAGACTCTTCCATAAAATCTATTACGACGACTCCCATTTCGAGGGTGTTAATCACATCAGCCATTTTGACTTTGACAGCGTCGCTGGTGGTTGCGTTAAGTTAATAGTAAGTAAGAAAACAGATTTCACGCGTTTTGATAGTTTCGTAGATAAGTTATATCAATGTAACTTAATTGACTTAAAAATTATAGAAGACTTCTCAGAGTTTGAAGATGAGGCATTGGGTGAAGACATAGATTTAGAAGATACAATGACACTTTTAAAAGAATATGTTAATTCAGTTGAAACAGATTTAAACAAACAAAGGATAAAAAACTTATTACAGAGTTTATATGTTGAAGCACAAGACATAGGATGATACATTTTAAAAATATTAGATGGAAAAACTTCCTATCCACAGGCAATGCGTGGACAGAAGTAGACTTTGAAAATTCCACAAGTACATTAATCATTGGAGAGAATGGAAGTGGAAAGTCAACATTGTTAGATGCTTTGACATACGCATTGTTTAATAAACCTTTTAGGAATGTATCTAAACCTCAGCTTATTAATACAATTAATAACAAGCATTGTATGGTTGAAATAAACTTTCAAATAGGAAGTAAAAATTATCTTATAAGAAGAGGATTACAACCAAGAGTTTTTGATATTGAAATTAATGGTGAACAAGTAGATAAGAATGCTAACATTAGAGATTTTCAAAAGTATCTAGAAGAGAATATTCTTAAACTAAATTACAAATCATTTACACAGATTGTGATGTTAGGTAGTGCATCTTTTACTCCTTTTATGCAATTACATTTAGGAGCAAGACGAGAAATAATTGAAGACATATTAGACATAACAATATTTACTGCTATGAATGGTGTGTTAAAACAAAAGGTAACAGAGTTAGATAATAATATTAGAGTTATTGAAGGTGAACTTGAAATAGCAAAGCAGAAAGCAAAACTTCAAGAACAATATATAAAGACGTTGGAGGACGATAAACAGTCCAAAGTAGATTCAATATTAAAATCCATAGAGGAGGCAGAGAATGCGATCGAGACTTTCCAGGCAATTAGCAAGGAGGCAACAGGCAAGAAGGAGAATCTGGGTGATGTCCAGACAAAAAAATCAAGACTCGAAGAATTCAAAAACAAATTTACAACACAAATCTCAGATCACAGAAATCAAATAGAGTTCTTTCATAATAACGAGGAGTGCCCTACATGCCAACAAGGTATAGAGCACGATCATAAAGAGATAATGACACAAAGAGATGAAGAAAAAATCTCAGAACTAGAAGAAGCTCTAAATGAACTGGATACGCAGTATCAAGAAGTTGAAAAACTTGTAGAACAGGTTTATGAATTAGATGAAAAAATAATGGAAAGTAATAATGAAGTTATAGCACAACAAAGAATACTTCAAAGATTACAATTAGAACTTAGCGATACACAAAATAAAGTTGGTGATATAGAAAGTGAAAGAAGTAAGTTAAAAAGACTTGCTAAAGATGCAGTAAAGAAAACTGAAACAAGAAGTGAACTTACAGAAGACGGCCACTATTATGATGTAGCAAAATCTTTATTACAAGATTCTGGTATTAAAACTAAAATTATTCGCCAATATATGCCAATAATAAATAAATTAGTTAATAAATACCTTGCAGCAATGGACTTTTTTGTTCAGTTTGAAATGGATGAAACATTTAAGGAAACAATTAAGTCTAGGCACAGAGATAAATTTAGTTATGCATCTTTTAGTGAAGGAGAAAAACAAAGAATAGATTTAGCATTGGTGTTTACTTGGAGAACGATTGCCAAGATGAAGAACAGCGCTAGTACTAATATACTTTTATTAGATGAGGTGTTTGATAGTAGTTTAGATAACAATGGAACAGAGTATGTTATGCAACTTTTAGACACAATAGGAGAAGATACTCATGTCTTCGTTATATCTCATAAGGGTGATCAACTATTTGATAAATTTAAATCTGTTATTAAGTTTGAGAAGAGACAAAATTATTCGGTGATAGCAAAATGAAAATAGAAATATATGGTAAACCAAGATGCCCATCTTGTACAAGGGCAAAACAATTATGTGAACTTAGAGGATTAGACTATGAGTACAAACTTTTAGATGCTGACTTTACATTTGATGAACTATTGGAAAAGGTTCCAGGTGCAAAAACATTTCCTCAAATTTTTATAGACGAAAAACCTGTTGGAGGTTTTGATCAATTTAGTGGCTTATTGAATCATGGATCAGGATAAAGAATTAGAATTACTTCCTTTTACAGATAAGTTTCTGTATTCTCCACCAGCAGATGTTGATTGTGAGAATGAGAACTTACCTTTATTAAAAAACACACTCTTATTAGCAATGAATAAGTTTGGAGGTGTTGGACTATCAGCAAATCAAGTAGGTCTAGATATGAAATACTTTGTTATAGGAGACAACCAACCAGACGGTATGCAAAAAGCGTTCTTTAATCCAGAGATAGTTGGTGTCGCTACACCTGTTGTATCTACTGAAGCTACATCAAATGTGAATGCAGCACCACCACCACCACCAAGCTTGGCGTCAGCAATAGTGAAGGTATTATCAACTGCATATGAAGTACCAGCAGCAGTAACTGCAATGGTTACGGCACCGTTTGAAGCAACTGTTGCTG
>MDTE01196547.1_pt1 | contig 18666 bp, 18 predicted proteins | sample 811231 | NCBI WGS metagenome assembly MDTE01 (sample SAMN05326651, study PRJNA326480) | marine metagenome | isolation source: seawater | place: Indian Ocean: Red Sea | collected 2010 | reverse complement strand
GGTAGACTATATACTCCTCAAGAATTATCAGCTATGACATTACAAAAAATGAAAAAAACTGCTGAAGACTATTTAGGACATGATGTCAATGAGGCTGTAATCACTGTCCCAGCATATTTTAATGATTCTCAAAGACAAGCAACCAAAGAAGCAGGTGAGATTGCAGGTTTAAAAGTTCAAAGAATAATAAATGAACCTACTGCCGCTGCTTTAGCATATGGACTAGATAAATCTGGTAAGGGAGACAGAAAAATTGCAGTTTACGATTTAGGTGGTGGAACATTTGATATATCTATCCTTGAACTTGGTGATGGAGTTTTTGAGGTATTATCTACAAATGGAGACACCCATCTTGGAGGCGATGATTTTGATCAAGTATTAATTGATTGGTTAGCTAACGATTTCAATAAGTCTGAATCTATCGATTTGAGGAAGGATCCAATGGCGCTTCAAAGGTTAAAAGAGGCAGCTGAAAAAGCAAAGATTGAATTGTCATCCTCTACCAAAACTGAAATTAACCTCCCTTATGTTTCTTTAACTGATTCAGGGCCAAAACACCTTGTTAAAACTTTGACAAGAGCTCAATTTGAGCAATTATCAGCTGATTTAGTTAAAAGATCAATGGCGCCAGTAAAAAAAGCAATAAATGATGCAGGGTTGTCTAACTCTGACATAGATGAAATAATTTTAGTAGGTGGTTCAACCAGAATTCCAATTATTCAATCTGAGGTTGAAAAATTCTTCGGAAAAAAACCTTCTAAAGGAGTTAATCCTGATGAAGTAGTTGCCATTGGAGCTGCAATTCAAGGGGGTGTTCTCACTGGCGATGTTAAGGATGTATTATTATTAGATGTCACTCCATTATCTTTAGGTATTGAAACAATGGGTAACGTAATGACTAAACTCATAGATGCTAATACAACAATTCCTACAAAAAAATCTCAAATTTTTTCTACAGCAGCTGATAACCAACCTTCAGTAGAAATTCATGTTTTACAGGGGGAAAGATCAATGGCTGCTGATAACAAAACAATTGGTAGGTTTCATTTAGATGGAATTCCTCCTGCTCCAAGACAGGTGCCACAAATTGAAGTGACTTTTGACATCGATGCTAATGGAATTATTAAAGTAACTGCAGTAGATAAAGGAACAGGTAAAACTCAGGATATAAGAATTGAAGCTTCTTCTGGATTAACTGAAGAAGAGATTGAGAAAATGAAAAAAGATGCTGAAGCTAACGCTGAATCTGATAAAAAAGCGAAAGAGAATGCTGACAAATTAAATAGTGCAGATCAAATGATATTTCAAACTGAAAGTCAATTGAAAGAGTTTGGAGATAAGCTGTCAGACGCTAAGAAAAAGCCAATTGAAGTTGCTCTAGAGGAACTAAAAAAGGCTTATGAGACAAAAGATATTTCATTAATTGAACCAGCGTTAACTAAAATAAATGATGCTTGGAAGGACGCATCTCAAGAAATGTACAAAGCTCAGTCGGAGTCTGCAAATAAGGCAGACGACAAAACTAAAAAAGAAGATAAAGATTCAAAAAAATCTGATAGTGATGATGATGTACAGGACGTTGATTTTGAGGAAGTAAAAGATTAATATATGACATTAAAAAATAAAATTTTTAAACTTATTGATGATTTAAAAAATTATATTGGTGTAGACTATAGGTCCTTTATTGTTATTTCCTTTATATTTGGTCTGTTATTAGGAATTTTAATAGGATAGTTTCTATGAGTAAAAAAGACATGCTTAATTTCTTAAATGGATTAAGTACTTCTTCTCTAATTAATACACTTAACATAGAGTATTCTGAAATAGGGGAAAATTATTTGGTTGCTAAAATGCCTGTTAATAGCGCAGTTTATCAGCCTGATGGTATTCTTCATGGTGGAGCAACTGCAGCACTTGCTGAGACTGTAGGTAGTACAGCAGCTAGAATTTTTTCAAATGGAAATAATCAATCAAGAGGTATAGAATTATCCATCAATCATATTAAATCTGTTAGCAAAGGCCATGTTTACGCAAAGGCAAAGGCGTTGCACATGGGAAGATCTACGCAATTATGGAATATTGAAATAACAGATGATAATAAAAATATCATTTCAATATCAAAACTTACAACTTTAACTTTAAATAAAAACAAGTCTAAATGAAAAGTGTTATAATATGTGATATGGAGGGTTTAATCCTAAAAATGAATAACCAAGCTGAGAAAATTTTTGGATACAATTCTAAAGAATTAATTAACATTAAAAGAGTTTCGATTTTTTCTCCAGGTGAGATTGTTTTACAAAATGTTTTAGGCTGGTTAAAAATAGCAAATGAAAAAGGCTCGTATGAAACAAAAACTAATTTTATAAAAAAAGATGGAACCATATTTAATGCCAAAATAAAAATTACACCAAATTTTGCAAACGGTAAAAATAAACCTCAAACTGGCTATTGTGGTATAACTGAGGTTATCGATGAAAAAGTTGAGATACCAATTAGCACTGTGACAAAGATTATTAAGGGTGTTGCAATAACTCGAGCAGGATTCACGTCTGCTTCATTACTTCCTGTTTTGGTAGTTGCTTCTTACTTTTCTGGTTCAGGAGACGGATTATTCAGTATTTTGAGCTTACTTTTAACATGTTTAGGTATCATCTCAGTTCAAATTTTTGCAAATTTATATAATGATTATTTTGATGTAAAGCATGGAACAGACGGAGCAAATAATGAATATTTTAATGCAGGAATGAATTCAAAGATTTTAGAGGGTGCTCAAATATCTGGTGGTAGTAGAGCTATTGAATTAGGTTTAATTACATTGAAAGGAACAAAAAAATTAGCAAATTATTTTCTTTTGATTTCACTGATTATCTTATTTGGTCTTGTTTTAAACAATTATTTTTTGACTTCTTCCATTGAGAATATTAGTTATACACTAATAATTTCATTAATTGGTTTTCTTCTTGGCTATTTTTATACAGCTAAACCCATAAGACTTTCTGCTATGAAGGGTTTGGGGGAATTAACTATTTTTCTAACTTTCGGTCCTCTTTTAACTCTTGGCTCTGCATATGCAATTTCTAGTCAAACCATCCAACTTTTTTCTGAAGATTTTTTTAACTTTTTAATTATTGGAATTCCCCTAGGTTTATTAACTACAAATATTTTGTTTATAAACCAATTTCCTGACTACAAATCCGATAAATTATCAGGTAAAAATAATTTGGTAGTACTGTTAGGTAAGTCATTATCTAGGTATGTTTATTTTTTAATTTTAATTTTAAGTTTCATTAGTATGTTTTTTGTTAAACCTATTTTAATTGAAAATATTATTAATTTTAATTTACCAGCTTTTTATATAATTTTTTCCCTTTTATTTATTTTTGGATTATATATTTTTTACGGTTTGTTTAAAAATTATGATAATAGAGATTTAATAAATTCCAATATTTATACAATACATTTTCAATCCATATTTTCTTTATCTTACATTTTAGTTTTAAATAACTTTTTTATTTAACAATTAATTTGAGTCTTGAATAAAAATAAATTTCTAGAGGTAAATATCCCAAAAAATAAAAACTTTTTTTACTATCTATTTGGATCAATATTAATTATTTTATCAAACTTTTTAGGTCAAATTCCATTATTATTATTTATAAATAATCAAATCTCCGAGGTTAATGATATGTCTTCAATATTCAATATTTTAGGTAAAAACTTATCTTTTTTTTTAATTTTATTTCCATTTTTAGTCTCTTTTATATCATTTATTTTAATAATTAAATTAATTCATAATCAATCTTTGACCGATTTGACAACCTCACGAAAAAGAATTGATTACAAAAGAATTATTTTCTCTTTTTTATTTTGGTCTTCAATTATTTTAACATTATTCTTAGCAGGCTATTTAATAAATCCAAAGGGGTATATTTTAAATTTCAAACTTTTACCTTTCTTAACTTTATTTTTTATCTCAATAATTTTTATACCCTTCCAGGCATCTCTTGAAGAATATATTTTTAGAGGATATTTAATGCAAGGTTTTTTTCAAATTTTTAAAAATAGGTTTTTACCATTAGTTTTTACCTCATTTATTTTTGGATTTTTACATTATTTTAACCCTGAAGTTGAAAAATTAGGTTTAGGTATAATGATTTACTATGTTATGACTGGTTTTTTCTTTGGAATAATAACTCTTCTGGATGAAGGAATTGAAATTCCAATTGGCCTTCATATAGCTAATAATTTAGTTACTGCTCTTTTAGTAACAGCTGATTGGACAGCTTTTCAAACTGAGTCTGTATTTATTGATTTCAATGAACCAAATTTGATTAAAGAACTTGTAACTTATTTAATATTAGTATATCCTTTAACTTTAATTTTTTTTAGTAAAAAATATAAATGGAAAAGTTGGAAAATTAAAATTTTAAATTAAATAATTTTATGTTTTTTTTAAGAATTAATTACCAATAAAAATCGTTATTTGTAAAAAAAATAAAATTGAATAAAAACAAAATCTTTGCCTTAGCCTCTTTTTTTATGGCAGTCCTTGGAATTGGTTTGATTATAGCAGGTTTTTTTATTTATCCTGATTATACAATAGGTTTTGGAATTGCAGGTATTGGATTTATTGTAATAGCATGGGCTTTTAATGCATTAAAAGGTCGAGTGTAAAATTTATATCATTTTCTTTGGATCAACAATTTTGTTAAACTCATTTTCAGAGAGGTATTTCAATTTTAGGCATGCCTCTTTCAAAGTGATATCTTCTGAATATGCTTTATTTGCAATTTCTGCAGCTTTGTAATAACCTATTTTGGAATTTAAGGCAGTAACTAACATAAGAGAATTTTCTAGATTAAATTTAATTTTTTTAACATTAGGTTTAATACCGTCAATACAATTTAACGAAAAACTTTTGCATGAATCTCCAATAAGTCTCGCTGATTGAATTATATTGTATGCCATTACTGGTTTAAAAACATTTAATTGTAGATTTCCTTGAGCACCAGATAATGATATAGTAGTGTCGTTACCAATTACTTGTGAACAAACCATAGTTAATGCCTCACATTGTGTTGGATTGATTTTCCCTGGCATTATGGAACTTCCTGGTTCATTAGATGGAAGGACAATTTCTCCAATCCCAGATCTTGGTCCAGAGGACAAAAATCTAATGTCATTGGCAATTTTATTCAGACTTACAGCAATTAATTTGAGAGCTCCATGAGTTTCAACAATAGAGTCGTGAGAGGAAATAGATTCAAATTTATTTTTTGCAGTTTTAAAAGGTAATTTTACAAATTCTGAAATAAATTTTGCCGAAATAATGTCATATTTTTTTGGACTGTTAAGTCCAGTACCAACTGCTGTAGCTCCTAATGCAATTTCAGATAAATGATTTAGAGAATTTTTTAAGGACATAAGTCCATAATTTAGTTGTTCAGCATATGCAGAAAATTCTTGACCAAGAGTCACTGGAGTTGCATCCATCATGTGTGTTCTCCCAATTTTAATAATATTTTTAAATTTATTTGATTTTTGAATTAAACTTTTGATTAGTTTTTCAATTCCAGGAATAGTAACTCTTTTAATTTTTATAACTGAAGCAATATTCATTGCAGTAGGGAAGGTGTCATTAGATGATTGGGACATATTGCAATCGTCGTTAGGATGAATTAATCTTTCACCTTCACCTAATTTTTTTCCAAGTAAAATATGAGCTCTATTTGAAATAACTTCGTTCAAATTCATATTTGTTTGAGTGCCAGAACCAGTTTGCCAAATAACTAGAGGAAAGTGAGTGTCTAATTTGCCATCAATTATCTCATCACAAACTGTAGAAATAAGATCTCTTTTTTCAATACTTAGTTTTTTTAATTTATGATTTGTAAATGCAGCAGCTTTTTTTACATATGCAAATGATTGTATAATTTCAATAGGCATTGAACTTTTTTCTCCAATTTTAAAATTTTCAATTGACCTTTGGGTTTGAGGACCCCAAAGTTTATTTTTTTCGACTTTTACCTCACCCAATGTATCTTTTTCAATTCTGTATTCCATATTTAATATTTTGATAAATAAATTAAACTGAATTTTATTATATTACTAAAACTAATAATAAACAATTTAAATTTAATTTAATTAAATAATTTAATTTAAATTTGTATAAATTAACTAATTGTGATTGAATTTGATCAATATTTAGGTTTTCTAGCTTTTCTTGCAATTTTATCTATTGGTTTTTGGTTGATGATCTTTCTTTTAACTTTTGTGATTCCTTACTGGCTAACAGGTTCTTTTCTTGAGTGGCTCAATGAAAAAAATACAAACAAAAAAAAAATTAAAGAAAAAAATCAATAACCGTATCCTCCACTATCATCACCTCTATTAAAGTTATTGTTTCTACTTCTTCTATTATCCGCTTTCCTTTCGTTTATCTTGTAAGTGAATGTAAGAGTGTATGTAGGTTCTCTTCTTCTAAATTCTCTATATGCAATAAACTGATCATTTGAGGTTGTAACTCTGAATTTAGATGAGTTTAATATGTCACTAATTCTAAATGATAAAGTAGCTTTTTTATTTAATACATTTTTATTGATAGCTCCAGATAAAATCATAAAACCCTTAACTTTTGCTTCAGCTGTTTTTGAAGGTCCTCTATAAAAGAGTCTTAATTGACTATCAATTTCCTTTGGTAATTTCAAACTTGCATTCATTCTTGCAAACCAACTTAAGTTTTCTGAATCATAGCTTATATTGTTATAAGAACCAGTAAGTTTTGAGTTGAATATATTTAAATTACTGTTAATTCTGAATTTTCTATTTGGAGTATATGTTATGTTAAATTCAGTTCCAGTTCTGTAATTATTAGTTAAATTAACAGGAAAAGCTTTTAATACTGGAACCTTAACTAGAGGTTCCTTGCTTAATGTAGCAAAATCACCAGTTGCTTGATTAACTATTTGTATAACACTTTTAGACTTTGAATAATAAACTGATCCATTAAAAGTCAATTTTTTTGATCTTGTTAAAAAACCTAAATCATATGTATTACTATAACTTGGATTAAGATCAACATTTCCTTGAAAAGCGTTTGCAATACTTACTCTTGATCCAAAAGGATTCAGAAAACGTGATCTAGGTCTTCTTAATCGTCTGCTGTATCCTAGGGTTAAACTTGATTTTTCATTAAATTCATATGAGAAATTTAATGTTGGAAATAAATCAGTGTATTTTTTTATTTTATATTGGTTGATTGTTCTTTGATCAATTGTTATGTTAGAACTTTCAACTCTAAGACCAAGTAAATAAGAGAATTTATTAATCTTGTTTCCATATTGAGAATAAAATGCATTTATATATTCTTTGAAGTTCAAAATATTTGATTTATCTAAATCCAAAATATTTTGATTATTAATAAATTCAGAGACCTTGTAGTCAGTTAATAAATCTCTAAATGACCCCCTATATCCAAATTCAAATTGGGAATTTTTGTTAAAAGGTAGAATATAATCCATCTGATATAAAGATCTTTTTTGTTTTTCGTCTGTTACAAGTTTATCAATGAAAACTGAACCAAATTCTGGAAAAATTGTTTGATTATTAAATATACCATCTTCAATTTCATTACTATCCTCGTATTGATACTCAAAAACTATCTCGTGACCTTCTCTTTTAAATTTTTTGGTGTAATTTATAGAAAGCTGCTTGGTTTCATCAAATTCTGATTCCTTTCTCTCTCTTATAGATTCATTGGTGATATTTTTAAATGAATCTAAATTTTTGTATGTGGTAATGTTGTTATTTGTATTATCACTATTACTTATAAATCCACTTATGATCAATGAAGATGTATCATTAAAAGATATATCAACTCCTAGATTTGAGAAAAAATTATTTAATTGCCTTTTATCACTTCTCTTTTCATCTAAATATGTTGTTGGCTCAATACTATTGAAATAAGTATTAAATGCTATACCTTTCCCTCTATTAAATCCATCCTTAAAAGAAGTTGTATTAAAAAAATTTACTTTATTTTTTTTAAAATTAAACCTTGTTGAACCTCCATAGTTTTCAGGTAATCCAGCATTTGCAATTATATTTCCATTAAGACCCTCTAATGAATCCTTTTTAAGAATAATATTTAAAATACCCCCAGTTCCTTCAGACTCATATCTTGCTGATGGTGAAGTGATTACTTCTACTTTATCAATTGACTCAGCAGGGATTTGTTGTAAACCAGTAGTTCCTGATAAACCAACTAGTCCCGAAGGCTTTCCATTTATTAATATTCTAACACTATTGTTGCCTCTTAATGATACATTTCCATCAATGTCAACTGAAACAGATGGTACATTATCTAAAACATCAGCTACACTTCCACCTCTAACAGTGATATCTTTGCCTACATTATAGATTCTTTTATCTAATCTAATTTCAACCTCTGTTCTTTCAGCTATTAAATCAACATTTTCTAATTGATCAATATCAATTTCAAGTTTAACTGTTTCCAGATCAGTATTAGTATTTATAGTTAAGTTTTCAATTGAAAATTCTTTAAAAGAAATAAATTCAATTTTAACATTATATTTTCCTCTAGATAATTCTATATTAAAATCTCCGTTTTTATCAGTTATTCCTCCCTCAATGTTGTTAGGTTTATTTATATTAATAATAGATATAGTAGCGTATTCAAGAGGTTGTAATGTTTCTGAATCAACAACTTTACCTTTTAAAATAAATTTTGATTGAAAATCAGGTCTTTGACCAAATATTGGAATGGAGATTAATAATGTAAGAACGAAATTAATTATAAATTTGATTTTCATTTAATTAAATTTTTCAAAAATAAACTTCTCGTATCACATAGAGTAGTAAAAATGTGAATTTAACGTATTGTTTTGTTTTTAATAAATTTTTTTATGGTTTAGGTGTTATTAATTTTTTTTAAAAAATCAACAAGATTTTCAATAGGTCGACCAATGACTCCATCATTTTTATATGTTATAATTGGTCTTTCAATCAATTTTTCATTTCCAACTAATATTTCAATTAATTTTTCATCAGAAAAGTTTTTCCCTTTATATTTATTAATCCATATTTTTTCGTTTTTTCTAACCAATTCCTCTGGTTTTACTTTTAATTTCATTAAAACTTCAGAAAGAGTTTTACTATTAAATTTTTCCTCTAAATACTTAATTAAAGTATAATTTAGTTTTTTTTCTATTATATAATTTAAAGCTTCTCTTGATTTTCTACACCTTGGGTTATGATAAATGGTAATATTCATAAAATTTTTAATTTAATTAAATCTTTTTTTAATTGTTCAGGGTTTTTAAAATGAATTGTATTTATAGACAGTTTACTGGCTCCCAAAAGGTTTCTTTCATTATCGTCAATAAATACTGTTCTAGAGGGTATTAAATCATACCTGTTAATAGTTATTTTATATATTTTCTCAAATGGTTTTCTGGTTTTCTCCTCTCCTGATACAACAATTCCATGAAACAATTTTAAAAAATTAAACCTTTTTTTTGCAACTGGAAATGTTTCGTTACTCCAATTTGTTAATGCAATGATTTTGTATTTATTTAATTGAATGAGTTTCTTTAAAATTTCTACTGATCCATTAATTTCTCCTTTTAACATTTCCTCCCATCTTCCATAATAAATTTTGATTAGATTCTCAAATTCGGGAAATTCTTTAATTTTTTCCTCTGTTGCGTCTTTAATTGGATACCCAGCGTCTTGATTTTCGTTCCAATCCATTGTACATATATTTTGATAAAACCAATTCATTTTTTTTTCATCTCCTTTGAATTCATTTAAATAAACATAATCAGGATTCCAGTCAATTAAAACTCCCCCTAAATCAAAAATAATAGAATCGATTTCTTTTTTCACAACTACAAATTTTTATTTGACATCAAATAGGATTTTAAAAAATCATCTATATTTCCATTTAAAACATTATCGACGTCATTAGTTTCTTTGTTCGATCTTAAGTCTTTTACTAGTCTGTATGGATGCAAAACGTAATTTCTAATTTGTGAACCCCACTCAATTTTCTTTTTTGACTCTTCAATTTCTTTTTTTGTGTTTAATTTCTTTTTCAATTCAATTTCATAAAGTTGTGACTTTAGTAATTGTAATGCTTTTGTTTTATTATCAAGTTGAGATCTCGTTTCAGAGTTTTCTATTACAATTCCACTTGGTTTATGCCTCAATCTTACTGCAGTTTCAATTTTATTTACACTTTGACCTCCAGCTCCGCTGGAACGCATCGTTTCCCATGATATATCCGAATTATTGATCTGAATTTCAATGGATTCATCTATCAACGGATAAACATATACTGAGGCAAAGGAAGTATGTCTTTTGGCATTACTATCAAAAGGGGATATTCTAACAAGTCTATGAACTCCATTTTCACCTTTTAACCAACCAAAAGAGTAATCACCTTGAATTTCAATTGTAACCGTTTTAATCCCAGCTACATCTCCTTTTTGACTATTCAATTCTTTAATTTTAAATTTTCTTTTTTCAGCCCACATTACATACATTCTTAACAATATTTCAGCCCAATCACAACTTTCTGTTCCTCCAGCACCCGCAGTTATTTGAAGTATTGCGTCAAGACTATCTGACTTTGATGATAGCATCTTTTTAAATTCTAATTTCTCAAACAATAATTTTATATCATCAAATTTTGACTTAAGCTCATCAATTTGAATTTCATCTGATTTATAATATTCAAATAAAATTTCAAGATCTTCTACACTTGATTTTAAATTTTTATAATCATCAATCCAATCTTTCAAACTTTTTAATTCTTTTAAAACTAATTCAGCTTTTTTTTTGTTATCCCAAAAGTTTGGTTGTAATAATTCTTCTTCTTTATTTGAAATTTCAATTTCTTTAGAATCTATGTCAAAGATACCTCCTTAACGCACCCAGACGTTCAATAATATCTTTTATATGTTCATTGGTAATCATAAAAAAAAATATATGTATAAATAAACTAAATTTCAACGTAATTTAGGGTATATTTAAAAAAAAAATGCCACAAAATATTTTTGCGAAAAAAATAAAATTTATTCATAAAAAACATGATGACATTCGAGTAGACTACTATAATTGGATGAATCAAAAGGAAAACCCTGAACTTCTTAAACATTTAAATAACGAATTCTCACATTATAAAAGTAAAACGAGGAATTATAAAGAATTAGAAAATATAATTTATCAGGAAATGAAGTCTAGAATTCAAGAGAACGAATCTTCAGTTCCATACTTATATAACGGTTATTGGTATCAGACTAAATATAAAAAAGGCAAACAGTATCCATTAATTTTAAGAAAAAAAAAAATATATAAATGCCAAGAACGAAATTATTTTTGATTGTAATGAAATGTCAAAAAACAAAAAATTTTTTGACATCACTGGGATTAGAATTAGTCCTGATAATAAATTTACAACTTATGCTACAGATTATGTATCGAGACGAGAATATAATATAAAAGTTAAAAATATATTTAAGAATAAAGTTTTAAAAACAAAAATTGATAGCGTTACGGGAGAATCAATTTGGTTTAATGATTCAAGACATTTTTTGTACGTGAAAAAAGATAAAAAGACCTTGAGGGCATCAAAAGTTTATTTACATGACATTGAAAATCCCCAAAATGAAGATAAGTTGATATTTACAGAAAACGACAATACCTTTTTTGTTTACTTATCCAAGAGTAAATCTCAAAAATATATTTTCATTAATTCTGTTAGTACTTTGACAACTGAAACTCAGATATTAGATGCAGACAATAATATTTCTAAACCAAGAATTTTTCAAAAGCGAATAAAAGGATTAGAATATAACATTTCTCATTTCGAGGATTTTTTTTATGTTTTAACAAATATCCATAATTCACATAATTATAAAATTATGAGAACCAAAACTAACAATACAAATAAAAAAAAATGGAAGGATTTTATAAGCCATCACGAGGACGAATTAATTGAAGATTTTGAAGTTTTTAAAGATTTTTTTGTTTTAACAAAAAGAGTTGTGGGTTTAACTAAGATTATATTTTTCAATTGGAATGGTGATTTTTTGTATGAAATTCCTGTTGATGGAGAAACCTATAACCTAAAATGTGTAGATAATTATCAAATATCAACAAATAAAATAAGATATAACTTTAACTCATTAACTACTCCAAGCTCCATTATTGAATTAGATTTGGTTTCAAAAAAAAATAAAATTTTAAAACAAAAAAAAATTGGTGGAGCCAATTTTGATAAAAATAATTATGTTTCTAGAAGAATATTTGCATTATCACATGATAAAAAAAAGATACCAATTTCAATCGTTTACAATAAAAAGACAAAAATATCAGTTAAAACTCCATTAATTTTATATGCATACGGAGCATATGGTCACACAATTGACCCATCATTTTCATCAACAAGGTTAACCTTACTTGATCGTGGTTTTGTTTTTGCTATTGCGCACGTAAGGGGAGGGGAGTATTTAGGACGAAAATGGTATGATGATGGAAGATTATTGAATAAAAAAAATACATTTAAAGATTTTATTTCCTGTTCAGAGTATTTAATTAAAAATAAGTTCACTTCAAATAGACATTTGTACGCAATTGGTGGATCAGCAGGAGGATTACTAATGGGTGTTGTAGCAAATGAGGCCCCAGAACTATACAATGGTATAATTGCTTCAGTTCCATTTGTTGATGTACTGACAACAATGTTGGACGAAAAAATTCCTCTAACAACATTTGAATACGATGAATGGGGTGATCCTAATAAAAAAAAATATTATAAATACATTAAATCATATTCACCTTATGATAATATTAAAAAACAAAATTATCCTAATATGTTAGTTACTTCAGGCTTTCATGATTCACAAGTTCAATATTGGGAACCATCAAAATGGGTTTCTAAAATAAGAGATAAAAAAACTGACAATAACCTTTTGTTATTTAATATAAATATGAAAACAGGTCATGGAGGAGTATCAGGTAGATATAATTTTTTAAAGGAATTAGCTCAGGAGTATAGCTTTTTAATGTTCTTAGAGAATATCAAAAAATAATTTTTTTTAATTAAATTTGACAAAAAAATTAGCTAAATTTTAATGCAAAAAGAAATAAATTCTTATCAAAATATAACAGAACTTATTGGTAAAACACCATTAGTTAGACTAAAAAAAATAAGTGATTCATTTGAAGGTGACTATTATGCCAAGTTAGAGTCATTCAATCCTGGACATTCAAATAAGGACAGGATAGCGCTCTATATTATTAATGATGCTGAAAAAAAAGGAAAAATAAATAAAAACACCACGATAATTGAAACAACCTCTGGAAATACTGGTTTCAGTTTGGCAATGATTTGTTTAGTTAGAGGTTATAAGTGCATATTAGCTGTTAGTTCAAAGTCATCAAAAGATAAAATTAATATTTTAAAATCTATGGGAGCGAAAGTTTATGTTTGCCCCTCAAATGTTGAGGTTGATAACCCCAGATCTTATTATGAGGTTGCAAAAAAAATTCATTCCGAAACTCCAAATTCATTCTACATTAATCAATATTTTAATGATTTAAACATTACAGCTCATTTCAAAACTACTGGTCCAGAAATATGGGCCCAAACAAATGGGCAGATAACCCATTTAATTGCTTCTAGTGGAACTGGAGGAACTATATCTGGTTGTGCTAGATATTTAAAAAATAGAAATAAAAAAATAAAGATTATAGGTGTTGATGCATATGGATCAGTATTAAAAAAATTTCATGAAACAAAAATTTTTGACAAAAGTGAAATTTACCCATATAGAATTGAAGGTTTAGGTAAAAATTTAATTCCAACGTCAACTGATTTTGACGTAATTGACGAATTCATAAAAGTAAAAGATGACGACAGTGCTTTTGCTGCAAGAGAAATAACTCATAAAGAAGGTATATTTGTTGGTTACACGTCTGGAGCTGTATTTCAAGCTGTAAAATTATTAAATAAGAAAAAACACTTCACTTCAAAAGACAAAATTGTTTTAATTTTTCCTGATCATGGATCAAGATATATAAGTAAAATATATGACGACCAGTGGATGATAGAACAAGGATTTATGAAAAAAGAATGTGATAGTATTATTTATGTTTAAAATAAAATTTATAAAAAAATGCAAGATTTATTTGAGAAAATTTATAAAAACAAAGGACCACTCGGAAAATGGGCTTCACAGGCTGAGGGTTATTTTGTTTTTCCCAAATTAGAAGGACCTATATCAAATAGGATGTATTTTAAAGGGAAAAAAGTTATTACCTGGTCAATTAATGATTATTTGGGATTAGCTAATTTAAAGGAAATAAGAGATACAGATGCAGATGCTGCCTTAAAATTTGGAAATGCTTATCCAATGGGAGCAAGAATGATGTCTGGACATACTGAACTACACGAGAAATTAGAAAAAAAGCTTTCAAATTTTGTTGAAAAAGAATCTTCATACGTTTTAAATTTTGGATATCAAGGAATACTATCAATAATTGATACACTCGTATCAAAAAATGATGTTATTGTATATGATGTTGATTCACACGCATGTATTGTAGATGGAGTTAGATTGCACCTTGGAAAAAGATTTACTTTTAAACATAATGATATAGATAGTTTAAGAAAAAATTTAATAAGAGCTCAAAATTTTGTTGAAAAAACTGGGGGAGGTATTTTAGTTATATCTGAGGGAGTTTTTGGAATGAGAGGTGAACAGGGTAAGTTAAAAGAAATTATAAATTTAAAAAATGAATTTAAATTTAGATTTTTATTAGATGATGCTCACGGATTTGGTACTTTAGGTAAAAAAGGAAATGGAACTGGTTTTGAACAAGATATTCAAAAAGATATTGATGTTTATTTTGCAACATTTGCTAAATCAATGGCCTCAACTGGAGCTTTTGTATCTGGAGATAAAGAAATTATTGATTTTTTAAAATATAATATGAGGTCTCAGATGTTTGCAAAATCGTTGCAGTCTGCACTTGTTTATGGAGCTATAAAAAGACTTGACCTAATAATTCAAAATCCCTCATATAAAGAAAAATTATGGAATAATGTTAATGATCTACAAAATGGTTTAGTAGAAAAAGGATTTGATATTGGAAACACTCAAAGTTGTGTGACTCCTGTTTATCTTAAAGGCACTATACCAGAAGCAATGGTTTTAGTTAAAGATCTTAGAGAAAATTATGGGATTTTCTGTTCTATTGTAGTGTATCCTGTCATTCCAAAAGGCATGATTTTACTTAGGCTAATACCAACAGCAACTCATACGAAAGAAGATATAGATATAACATTGGATGCATTTTCAAAAATTAGAAAAAAACTAGAGGATGGTATATACACAAGATTATCCAATTCAATTGTCTCAATTTAGATTACTGGTTTAGCATAACAGGCATAATTAACATTATTGTTTCTTCATCATTGTTTTCCTCATCCAACAAAGGTTGAATTATACCAGCCTTATTTGGTGATGAAAATGAAAATGAAATTTCCTCTGAAGATATATTTGAAAGCATTTCAATTAGAAATCTTGAATTAAAACCTATTTGTAAATCTTCACCCCTATAATCACAGCTAAGTCTTTCATCTGCCTTATTGTTAAAATCAACATCTTCAGCAAAAATATTAAGTTCAGATCCTGCAATTTTCAATCTTACTTGATGAGTTGTTTTGTTTGAAAATATACTAACTCTTTTAACTGAATTCAAAAAAATATCTCTATTTATATTCATTACATTAGGATTTTCCTTTGGAATTACTGCTTCATAATTGGGATATTTTCCCTCTACAAGTCGACAATTTATTTTTGTCGTATCAAAAGAAAATTGAACATTGTTTTCGTTATAATCAATATTAATATCATCTTTAATATTTTGCAATATTCCCTTTAAAATTTGTAAGGGTTTTTTCGGCATTATAAATTCAGTAGTATTTTCCGACTTTAAATCGTTTCTTGAATATTTAACTAATTTGTGAGCATCTGTAGCAACAAAAGTAAAATTAGATGAGGTTAATTGAAAGAAAACACCACTCATAACTGGTCTCAAATCATCATTACCAGTTGCAAATAAAGTTCTATTTATTGACTCTAAAAGAACTTCTGAGTTGATAGTTGTTGAATCAGGATCTTTAAGTTGACTTATTGATGGATAGTCTTCACCTGGAAAGAAACCTATAGAATACTTTCCATTATTAGCGTTAATTTCTAAAATATTATTGTCAGAAATAGACATAGTTAAAGGTTGATCAGGAAAAGATTTTAGAATCTCCAACAACATTTTTGATGGAAGCGCAAGGGATCCAACACTTTCAGACTGAATGTCAATTACAGTTGAAATTCTTGTCTCCAAATCAGATGCAGTTATATTGAGCTTATCTTTGCTAATATCAAACAAAAAATTATCTAAAATAGGTAGTGTATTTGATGTATTTATAACACCGTTTAAAATTTGAAGATTTTTTAAAAGTATAGAGCTTGATACAATAAATTTCATATTCAAAATTTAAATAAAGATTCTTTAATTGATACAACTTTAATAAGAAACTTATTAACATTTAAGTATTATTCAAAAATAATTGAAACCGGATCTCTAAAATAAAGACCAAATAAAGTGCTCGCACTACCAACAGTTAATGGATTGCTTTTATAAATGCTTAACTCAAGGTGATTAGCTTTGTTAAAAATTGCAATTTTTTTACCATCTTCATTTCTTAAATTTTTAGGTTTTGAAAAATCTATAGCAGATGAATAAGAATCATTAATTTTATTAATTTTAATATTGCCTGCTTTAATAGTGTAATTTCTATTTTTTTTTACATCTAAAAATAGTTCTTTTTTAATATTAGTAATAACATTACCATAATTGTCAATATAAATTACACTACCTAAAATTTGGTCATTATTTGAGTTTATGACTGGATTAATATTTTTTAGCTCCTTTAGTGCTGTATTTTTTTTTCCAATCACAGCTAAAGATCCTCCTCTTGAAATATGACCCGCAACCTTTACAAATACTTCCAGCACAGGGAAAGATGTTATTAAATTTTTATGAATATTAATTTCGTAAAGTTCTTGAGGTTTTTTATTCTCTAAAATCATAGAAAAAATTCCATTGTTAGCACCAATAAAGAAATGATCTTCAAATTTCATAACAACATGTTTATTTTCTGGAGTTAATTCAGCTTCAACACCAACAATATGTATTGATCCTCTTGGGAATGATTTAAATGCATTTTTTAGTATATATGCAGCTTCTGTTATATTGAATGGACTAATTTGATGAGAAATATCAATTATATTTACAGACTTAATTTCATTTATTATTGCTGCTTTTGTCGAAGACACAAAATAGTCTTTTGTGCCAAAATCTGAGGTTAAAGTTACAATTGACATTTTTTAACAATAATTTATTAATTAATTATATTAATAAGCTAAATTTGAAATAAATCTAAGAATTAAATTGAATTAAAAAGAAAAAAAAATTGAATCAGATAGAAATCAATTTAAAAGATGTAAATCCAATAGATTTTTTCGGTGATCAGAATCTGAATTTTGAAATAATAAAAAATCTTTTCCCAAAAATAAAAATAGTTGCAAGAGGAAATAAAATAAAAGCTTTTGGAGAGGAGGGACAACTTAAAGAGTTTAGCAGAACATTTAATGAACTAATTTCTCATTTTAACAAGTACAATTCAATTAATGATTATCAAATTAAAAATATTTTCAAAAATAAAGGTAATGTAGATACTCCCTTAGTTTTCAATGAATTAGATATTCTTCATGGAGTGGGTGGCAAAATCATTAAGGCAAAATCCATAAATCAAATTAAAATAGTTGAGTTAAGTAAAAAGAATGACTTGATTTTTGCATTAGGCCCTGCTGGAACAGGAAAAACTTACACTAGTGTTGCAATAGCTGTTAAGGCGTTAAAAGAAAAGCAAGTGAAGAGAATTATTCTTACTAGACCAGCAGTTGAGGCCGGAGAAAACCTTGGGTTCCTACCTGGAGACATGAAGGAAAAATTAGATCCTTACATGCAACCTTTATATGATGCGTTAATTGATATGATTCCATCAGGTAAATTAAAAACACAAATGGAATCTGGAATTATACAAATAGCTCCTCTTGCATACATGAGAGGAAGAACTCTTGATAATGCATTTGTAATTTTAGATGAAGCTCAAAATACTACACATGCTCAAATGAAAATGTTCCTGACTCGAATGGGTAAAAATGCTAAATTTATTATTACAGGCGATCCTGGTCAAGTTGATTTGCCTAGAAAAACTATTTCTGGTTTACAAGATGCAGTGAAACTTTTAAAAAATATTGAAGGTATTTCAGTCCTAAACTTGGATGATTCTGATGTTATTAGACATGAATTAGTAAAAAAAGTAATTAATGCATACAAAAAAATTGAAAAAAAAGTATGAAAACATTAATTAATACTGATTTTATCATACCTGATACTTTAAAAAAATATAGTGGAAAAGTCAGAGATGTTCTTTACTTAAAGAATGACTTAATTGTTATGATTGTTACTGATCGAATTTCTGCATTTGATGTTGTTTTACCTAGAGGT
>MDTE01118681.1_pt1 | contig 18670 bp, 15 predicted proteins | sample 811231 | NCBI WGS metagenome assembly MDTE01 (sample SAMN05326651, study PRJNA326480) | marine metagenome | isolation source: seawater | place: Indian Ocean: Red Sea | collected 2010 | reverse complement strand
TTTCATCTAAGATACCCAAAACCTAATAGAGGAAACCCGATAATGAAGTGCTTTTTCTGTCAGCACGAGAACAGTAACATTATCGTTCCCGTGAGGATGTTTTACGCCTGAAACTATGGATAGGGGTTTCCCGATTAATCCCTGGGGTGTGTATACAGTCTCAGCGTGTATTTGTTTCTGTGGTCTTTCGGAAATGCTCAACATAAGGGTGGGGGTACTCGAGGGTTAGTGTCAGGGAAGGTATTGGAAATTGTTTCCGCCTTGCCCTGAAGGACCATTGTGGGGTGGTTCGTTGTTGCTGCCATCGTCATCATGGAAGTACCAGTACACAACTATAGGTAATAGGCCTAGCACTGCAGCACCAAGTATAGGGAAAGGATTCGGGAATTGTTCATAACCAAACCATTTATCAGGCATTGCTATCCCTATGATTGCGAATAGAACAATCCAAACACCGACTGAACCGAGACACCCAAGAACTGGTATCCCAGACTTCTTGTATTGTGTATTTAGGTGTGATCCGCACGTTGTACAAAACTGAGAACCTTCAGGATTCTCGTGCTGACAGAAGGGGCACTGCTTCATCACATTCTTGCCATTGTCATCTGTGTGATCACGTCTCTCGATGTGTTCGTTGATGTTCTCATCGATTGCTCTGGCTTGCTCAGCAGCATGCATATCGGGATATTCATGGACTTTCCTGTCAGTATCCTGATTATCTTCAGAGGTAGAGCCCTGAACGCTTTTAGATACGAACACGCCTATAGGTATGGCAGGCAGGAAAAGGGAGGCAAGGATGACTAAGGTTAGACTGCCTCCCATTCCATCTAAACCTATGACGCCGAAGAAGTTTTGTGCTATAGCTGTCGTTACAAAAAAAGTAGTCCAAGCGAGCGCAACCCAAACCAGAGCTATGCCCATACATCCGAGAACACTCAAAACAACTCCTTAAGAACTTTGTTATAACGCCCTAATAGCTACAACTTGCTAGGATTTTAGCAGATTTCGACTAGGTTATCGCCCGAGCGACCACACCTTATATATAAGGGGGGTGCTTGTCATCAACGGGCTTTACCACCTGAGGGGTATCAAATACTAGCAAAGTACACCAGTAAAAAAACAAAACTGTGGTCAAAACTGTGGTCAAAACACCTACATGGAGGAGCCGTGGAGAGCTGGAGTACCGTCGATAGGGTAAATCCGTGCCTGATATGTGGTGCCGAAGCCGAGAGTCGAACTCGGATGGGGTTGCCCCCAACGGTTTTTGAGACCGCCGCGTCTACCATTCCGCCACTTCGGCATGCAGGAGATGTGGAGCGGAAGAGGGGATTCGAACCCCCGACCCTCACCTTGGCAAGGTGATGCTCTACCACTGAGCCACTTCCGCTCGAGTAAGTTCGCCGACTCTGTGTTTTTGGCCGTGGTACGAGTTGGCGATTACAGGCTGGTGCCGAGGGCCAGAGTCGAACTGGCGACACCGGCATTTTCAGTGCCGTGCTCTACCACCTGAGCTACCTCGGCCTGTCGAACCATCGTACCGAGGCATCGCCTCAGTGTCAAGAAAAGATCTCTCCCTTGCTGTTGCTAGTGGTGCGAAGACATTTACTAGTTATTTATGAGCAAGAGATGCGAGTTGTTTTAGTTTATGTATCTCTGCTTCAGGGGGACCAACTGGGCCAGGTGCCATTTCTCCGGGAGTCCCAAAAGCGTGATAATCGGTTCCTCCTAGCGCGATAAGGTTGTAACGATCTGCCACCGTCTGGAATCGCGACTTATCTGTTTCTGAATAATCTTTATAATATATTTCTATTCCGGCTAAACCTGCATCCACCATATCTGGCAGTAATGCCTCTACGTTTTCTGCCTCGCGCGGGTGTGCTAGGGTTGCAACTCCCTTGGCATTCTTGATAAGGGTGATGGCTTCTCGAGGGCTAAGTACATTTCTACTTACATACGCTAATCCGTTCTTTCCTAAATATTTTTCGAACGCTTGCTGAGGATATGTGATATATCCTTTTTCTACCATTGCCTGTGCAATATGAGGTCTCCCTACTGCTCCTTGGGCAATTTCAAAAACGCGATTGATATCGATATCAATGTCAAAGGTCGACAGTTTTTCGACAGTTTTTCTAGCCCGTGTTTCACGGCCCATTCGAAATTCTTCTAGGTGATTTTGCAGCATAGAATCAGTGGGATCAATCCAATGGCCAAGGATATGAATCTCTGTTCCTGGCACATCTGTCCCAAGTTCTATCCCTGGAATAATTTCAAGGCTCGTGTTTTTTGAGGCCGCTTCAATTGCCTCTGCTATGCCCTCTGTACTGTCATGATCAGTAATAGAGACTACTTTTAATGGCGTTTTCTCTATTAGCCGAATTAGTTCTGTAGGAGATAGATTGCCATCTGATTTGGTGGTGTGCAGGTGCAGGTCTGCGTAGGCGCTCAAAAGGAAATCTCCTTGTCGATCCTAGTTATGCTGTCTGCCAATCCTGATGATTCATTAATTTCTATCAATACCGAGTTAAAGCGTGCAGGTCCATTTGTGACTACATTGAGGCGTCGGGGACGCAGAGTGATGAATCGGTACAGCACGTCTTCAGGAGCACTGCCAATAACTGAATGGATTGCACCTGTCATTCCCAAGTCTGTTACAAAGGCGGTGCCACGAGGTAGTACCTGGGTGTCGACGGTACCAACATGAGTGTGGGTGCCGACAACTGCTGCTACCCTGCCGTCGAGATGCCATCCGAGAGCTCCTTTTTCAGAGGTTGCTTCAGCGTGAAAATCGACTACTACGATTTTGTCTTTTGCAATGTCTTTCGACAACAGATCATCCATAGCCTCAAAGGGGCAATCTATAGGGGGCATGAATGTCCTTCCAAGCAGACTGACTATAAGTAAATTTCCTAGGATAATGTACCCTGGTCCTGGAGAGGTGGTGGGGTAATTCAGTGGACGTGCTATCGGGAGGGATCTTTCTTCTAAGTATGGGACAATATCAGGCTTGTCCCATATATGGTTTCCAGAGGTGAATCCGTCTACGCCGGCTTTAAGGAGTTCGTTAGCTGTGTCTTTGGTGATACCGAAGCCACCTGCAGCATTTTCTCCGTTGGCGGTTACGTAGTCAATATTCAGATCATGTTTTAGAGACGGAAGCACGGCAGATACCGCTTTTCTGCCGTGCTTCCCTACTACGTCCCCTATCATGAGTAATCGAACCATTTCACCTCAATTAGCTTATCGTGCGTATTCAGTTGATCGGGTTTCTCTTATTACTGTGACTTTGATTTGTCCAGGGTATTGTAGGTCTTGTTCAATTTGCTTAACAATATCCTGTGCAAGTTTGTTCGCTCTCACATCGTCAACGGTATTTGGGTGAACCATAATGCGAACTTCGCGGCCAGCTTGGATGGCGAAAACCTTTTCCACACCCTCGAAACTTTGGGCTACATTCTCGAGAGCCTCCAAGCGTTGTACGTACCGCTCCAGAGTATCTTTTCGGACTCCTGGGCGCGCTGCGCTCATTGCATCGGCCGTCGCTACCAGAAATGCCTCAATTGAACCCATTTCATCGTCGTGGTGCTCTTCCACTGCTCGTCTAACCGGGTCAGGGATGCCATACCTTCTGGCTACCTCTCCGCCGATTTCCGCATGTGGACCTTCCACCTCATGTGTCAGGGCTTTTCCTATGTCGTGCAGAAGCCCCCCAGCTTTGGCTATTTGAATATCTGCACCAATCTCTGCTGCTAGCATTCCGGACAACAGCGAGACTTCAACCGCATGTTGCAGTACATTTTCACCATAACTGTAACGGAGTTTGAGTCGACCTAGTAACTTGATGATTTCTGGGTTCAGCCCTTTCACTCCCGATTCCAAGATAGCGTCTTGTCCTGCCTGCCATAGGGTTTCTTCTAGTTCCTCTTTTGCCTTCTCTACGGTATCTTCGATTCTGGCAGGGTGAATTCTTCCATCCTTTACTAGTTTGGTCATCGCCAACCTAGCTATCTCTCGTCTAATCGGGTCGAAGCAAGAGATAGTGACTGCTTCAGGGGTGTCATCAATTATGAGATCGACTCCTGTTGCTGCCTCAAGGGCTCGTATGTTACGCCCTTCTCGTCCAATAAGGCGCCCTTTCATTTCATCATTGGGTAGTGGGACTACGGAAACACTTTGTTCGCTGACGACGTCTGCCGCCAATCTGTGCATGGCCAGAGTTATAATTCTGCGTGCTTTGTCATCTGCTTCGCCCTTGGCGACTACTTCCATATCGCGAAGCCTCCGGGCTATATCGTACTCCATGTCCACTTCCGCATCACGGAGGACCATAGCACGTGCGTCGGGCGCACTCAGGCCGGATATCTGTGCCAACTTTTCTTGCTGTTCGTCTTTGAGGGCAGTGACTTGGGATTCTTCCTCTTCGATTTGAGTTTCTCTTAAAGCAACCCCACGTTCACGCTTTTCAAGGTTGGTTGCTCTGCCCTCCAGATTTTCTTCTCTATTCTGTAGTCGTCTTTCTTGGCGCATAAGCTGTTGCCTATGCTCTCGCAGTTCATTTTCCGATTGAGACTTGAGTTGGTATGCCTCTTCTCTAGCCTCCGCAACCGTTTTAGTAGCGGTGTTTTCAGAGTCCTTAATGATCTGATCTGCAGTTACTCTAGCTTTCGAATTTCCTTTTGTTGTCCAAAGTGTGTTTCCTAGGTATCCCACTATCCCCCCGAGCACAAGGCTCAGAATAGCCAAGGGGATCAGCGTTTCCATGTGAGTCTACCTTCCTTCCTAAGTGGTTCAATATTTTGTCGAAGCTATAATCTCCTTAAAGCATTGAGCTACGACATTAACCACATGATAGGGATTCTTAGTAGAAGGTGTCAAGAAAATAGGGGGTGATTTATGTGTAAGCTGTCTAGATGATTTCAATCTGGTGAACTTAAATAAATTAAAATTGGTCTTTTATTAATTGACTGATGGGTGATCGAAATCTACTCCACGATAATTCTTTCTGGGGATGTGACAGGGAATATTGCGATCACCGTCCCCGCGGAATCCGAGGTATTGATAAGGTAGTGTCTATCAGTAGGAGGTATCAGAACAGTGTCTCCATCAGTGAGATCGCCTTTTTCATCGCCCAGTTCATATGAAAAAGACCCGTCGACAATGATTAGTACTTCTTCATGTGACGGGTGTACGTGCGCTGGTATTGCTGCATTAGGTGCAAGCGTGATTAAGTTAATGGTCATAGAGTTTGACCCGAGTGACTCGTTAGCTAGTGGGTGTGCGTAAACCCCTGGGAATATTTCGGTTTTATTGATTTCGTCGTTTGGAATTATTGGCATGCTTACCTCTCTAGTATTGGGCTTTGGTTAGTGTTGGCCTTGTGGCTTCGTGGCCACAAATATACTCGTAGTTCCGAATCCTACAGACGTGTGTTTCACCTGATGGAAGCCAGCGGCTTTGAGCATGGTAATTAGTTCTTCTGGAGTAAAGAAATTTTCTACAGATTGGGGAAGGTAGGTATATGCCTCTCTATCTCTAGCTAGTATAGCTCCGAGTAAGGGAACGATACGATGAAAATAAAAGCGAAAAGCTTTGGAAAACAGCTTGTTCCATCGAGTTGGTAGGAGGGGGGTTGCTTCCAGAATGGCAAAAGTACCCCTCGGCTTGAGGACTCGGTATGTTTCTTTGAAGAGGTTATCCACTGAAGCCACATTGCGTAAGCTGAATCCAGTTGTGACTCGAGTTAGGCACTCATTGATGAACGGGAGAGAAAGGGCATCAGCAAGTTGTAAATCGATGTGGGTGCTCTTTCTTTGTAGAATGACTCTCTTGTGAGCGAGTTCGAGCATCGGAAGTGCGAAATCTAATGCCAGTACGTAGCTGACGTTTTCAGACTTGCTGAGTTCTAATGCTATGTCGCCAGTGCCGGTGGCAATATCTAAGGCTATTCCTCTTTCCTGAGACAATCCTTTTACCACAGTTTGTTTCTTCCATCTATAGTGCATAAATCCGGTCATTACCGAATTTAACAAGTCGTATCGAGGCGCTATTCTGGAGAATAGCGAACGTACATATAGTGCTTTATCACCCCCGTGTAGTTGCGACTTAATGTTGGCCTCCAGTGTTTTAGCTTGATAAGGATAATTGCAATATTGGATTTGTCAGTATTCGATTATTGATAGAGTGTTCAAAAGAGCGGATCCTTATCCGATTTATCGTATTGCAGATGAGAAGGTAGGGAATCTGTGACACCTGATGCTACGAGTGCTCGTGAGACGACGAAGTCTGTTACATCATCTATGCTTTGAGGATGTAAATAGAAAGCTGGGTCAGGAGTGACTATAGTGGTGCCAAGTTTAGCTAGTCGCAGCATGTTCTCCAAATGGATTGTAGAGAGAGGGCTTTCTCTTGGTACTATCACCAGGTTGCGTCCCTCTTTAATGGTTACATCGGCACATCGCTGAATGAGATTTTCGGATATACCGTGCGAGATTGATGCAACTGTATTCATACTGCACGGTATTATTAACATCCCTTGCGTAGGGAAGGAACCGCTTGCGATACGCGCATTGATTTGGCCAATCCCGTAATGATTGAAATCAGGTGAGGCTTGCCAGCGCTCGAGCGCACTGCCAAATGACTCGTCCATTTCTTCTGCCCATACTAGCCTTCCTGCTGTTGAGCACACTAACTCTACCGGTACTTTGATATCAAGCAGCCGATCAACCGCTAATCGTGCTAGAGCGGAGCCGCTAGCTCCAGTGATTGCAACTATTAATGGCTTCATAGTGATTCCTTAAGACACTACTAGTGTCAGTATTGTGCCTAGAAGCATGGTCATGCTAACTAGGGCGTTAAGAGAGGAGAATACCTTCATGATATTCCCAAGATCTTTTGCAAGCAATTGGTGTTCCCATAGTAGGATCAGCGTAGCAGTGATCCATGCAACGTAATAAGGCCAAGCGAGACTCATCAGCACGCCTAGGACTAGTAATCCTACAGAAGTTAGGGTATGTAATACTCTGGAAACCCATAGAGCGGTGGCTACTCCAAATCGCGCTGGTATAGCGTTGACCCGATTTGCCCTGTCAAAGTCGACGTCGTTGATGGTATTGAAAATGTCGAAGCCACTAGCGAATGCAGCTACGGATGCAGTTAATATAATCCCTTCTATTGGTAAATGTCCTGTGACTGCTATCCACGCTCCCGCAGGGGCGATGGATAAGGTACAGCCGAGGAAAAAGTGTGTCATCCATGAAATGCGTTTAACGTATGAATAGCCTACGATGGCGAAAATGGCGACTGGACTGAGTACCAGTGCTGTAGTATTTAGCATTCCGGCAGATACGATAGTTGCAGTGATGCCTATTATGGCAAGGATAATCAGAGGCCGTTTGGTCAGTAGTCCTTGAGGGATGTGGCGTGATTGGGTTCGAGGGTTTTTTGCATCCATGTCTCGATCGATGACACGGTTTAGCGCCATTCCCGCATTACGTGCTCCGATCATGGCAATAGTGATCCAGAGGAATGTATCTAGGCCGGGGAATGATTGTTGAGCAAGAAGCATTCCTATATAAGCGAATGGCAACGCGAAAAGGCTTTGCTCCATTTTCACAGCTTCTAATATATACTTCGCTACTTGAATAGGTGAGGATCGGTTTGCTGAGATACTAGATGCCATAATCCTCCCATTTCTCAGTGACGAGCTTCTTTATCTCGTTTTCCATTTCTATTTCTGGTGGCCAGTCATTGCTGCGAGGTTCGCCGGGGATTTTGTGAGTAGCATCGATTCCTATTTTGGTTCCCACTCTGAACTCTCCGGCGGTAGCATAGTCGAGATCATCTACGGGACCTTTAGTCATGAGAAGATCAGTTTCCGGGTTAATGTTAGCGGTTACTCTCCAAACCACCTCGGACGCGTTCTGGATGTCGACGAAGTCGTCGAGCACTATAATGGTCTTCGTGAGCATTAATAATCCTAACCCCCATATGGCATGCATGACCTTTTGTGCCTGCCCCGGGAATTCTTTACGTATAGACACGATCATCAAATTATGAAATATGCCTTCCCCTGGCATGTTTATATCGCGTATTTCTGGTAATAATAGTTGGATTAGTGGGAGGAATGTGCGCTCAGTAGCTTTGCCCATAAAATAATCTTCTTGTATTGGTTTCCCTACGACGACAGTGGGATAAACCGGTGATTTACGGTGTGTGATGGTTGTGATGTGAAATACCGAATAGGGTTCCTTCAGAGAGTAATAACCGGTATGGTCACCGAAGGGGCCCTCCTCCATGGTTTCTCCTGGTGTGACGTACCCTTCTAGAATGAATTCCGCATGGGCAGGGACTTCAATGTTCACAGTTTTTGCTTTCACTAGTTCGATAGGCTGAGATCGTATGAACCCAGCCATCATGAATTCATCCACACTTGGAGGTAATGGGGCACTGCCGGTCCAGATGGTGGCGGGGTCTCCTCCTAACGCGACGGCTACTTCAAGTTTAGGACTAGCTTGTTCTCTAGCTATTCTTGCATGATGTGCCCCGACCTTATGAGTTTGCCAGTGCATGCCTGTAGTATTGCGATCAAATACTTGCATTCGATACGTACCGACGTTTCTAATGCCAGTTTCGGGGTCTTGGGTAATTACTAAGGGGAGAGTGATAAATCTTCCTGCATCGAGGGGCCAGCACTTGAGGATTGGCAAGTCGAAAAGATTAACATCCTCTCCATTTAACACTACTTCTTGGCAGGGAGCGCTACTCACAAGTTTGGGTTTGTATGAAGCCAATTTAACGAGGTCGCCTAAGGCTCGCATTTTTGCCAATATTGTTTCAGGGGGGCCTGACTGAGCCATTCCTATCAGTGATTGTATACGGTGACCTAATTCATCTAAATTTTCGGATCCTAGTGCCCAACCCATTCTCTTGAGGGTGCCATACATATTGATGAGAAGAGGGTATTGATACCCTTCGACATTTTCAAAAAGCAAAGCAGGCCCTTGGTTTGCAATAGTACGCGTGGTGATTTCGGTTATTTCAAGATCCCACGTAACGGGGGTTTTGATACGAACTAGCTCTCCCTTTGCTTCTAAAAAATCAATAAATTCATGTAGATCCTTGAAATTCACATTATCTCCTGCAGGTAGTTTTGAAAGTTGTATGACGGCCAGAATTGGATTTTCCTACTGCCATAGTCTATGAAGTGACGGACTGAGAGTCAAATGTTAAGAAGGGGCTGGATTTTTCCCCAAACAATCTCCGCAATTTGATCAGGCTTTAGGTCCGCGTCTATGACGATCCAATCCCGTGGATTTTCTTGTGCCATAGCGAGATATCCATCGCGGATCTTGGTGTGAAAATCTAGAGCTTCTCTTTCGAATCTGTCCCGCGGATCTGGCCGGCGGCTAAGAGCTTTTTGCGGTGGTATGTCGAGAAGTACGACTACATCGGGGACTACCTGATGACTAGCTATCTCGTTAATCGTCTTTACTGTCTGAAGGGGAATCTCCCGTCCGTAACTTTGGTATGCCATGGTTGAGTAGATAAATCTATCCATTATCACATGGACCTCTTTGCGAAGTTGGGGAATAACGAGTTGTTCAATGAGTAAGGATCGAGCAGCGTTAAATAAATATAATTCGGACATAGGGGTTAGATCTTCTTGGTCAAGGATAATATTTCTTATAAGTTCTCCTGATGCGGTACCACCGGGTTCTCTGGTCGTTATAGCGTGCTGATTGACGCTTTCTAATTTGTCCCTGAGGATTTGGGTTTGTGTGGTCTTACCGCTACCTTCGACTCCTTCAAAGACGATTAAGAGTGCCATAAATGGATTAATCCTCCATGTTCAGTTGAGTCTGTTTGACTTCAGGTCGGCTTTATTCTGAAGGCATATACTGGTATTGGGTTACTGCTGGTAAAGTGTGACTCGTCTTTTTGGGTCTCTGCCCCTACTTTTACTGTTCACATTACTCTCGCTAGCTAGCACGTGCTGCAATCTGCGGATGTATGCATTTTGTGGTTCTAGTTCCACTTCATATTCACCTTGATGGACTCGGTCGACTCCACTTGCTGCGTCGGTTAGTGCGGTGTGAACTCCAATTTGTCCAGATCTCGGTGAGGATAGATTTCTTATGAAGTGGTCTAGTTGGCCTTCAGTGTTTTTCCTCAACACATATATCGGAACTCCTTGATGTTGGGCATTTTGTAGCAGCGTAGATCTTTTTCTATACTGTGCCTTCGTTGTTAAAAGTACATCAGTTTGCTTTAAGTCATCAACGAGTTCAATGTTGGCTGGATTGCGGGTAAGAAATTCCCGTACTCGTGCGACGCCAACACCATATGGCAAAACACGGGTATTTGGGATGGAAGAACTCTGGTCTGTAGAGAGTGAGGACCAGGGAGTTTCCTCTGTTTGGGACAGCCCTCGGTCAGATTTGTCGTATTCGGGCGTGTCTAGTATGTCTGAGCTTTCCGTAGGCTCAGAGGTCTGCCCAGCAACTTGTCCTGACGAATATGTGTCTTGAAATCCTATTTGGTTGCGAGAAATGACTCCTGCCGAATCGATTTGACGTATTTCGGGAGTAGGAGAAATTCCTCTTAATAGCCTGTCTATAGTACTAGCAACGTCTCGATGTATAGCCACCTGATCTCGGGCCGCAAGTTCAATAAGGATTGGGAATGAAGGCGGTCCCTTTCTTTCCAGAACAGTTTTTTGACCGCGCCTTCTGCGGGCTTCTTGATCTCCCAACGTGACTGTTTGGATTCCTCCAACGAGATCGGATAATGTGGGGTTCAACATGAGATTTTGTAGAGTGTTGCCGTGGGCAGTGGCGATCAACTGGACGCCTCGCTCTGCAATTGTTCGGGCTGCTGCTGCCTCGAGTTCTGTGCCCATTTCGTCAATTAATATAACTTCAGGCATATGATTTTCCACTGCTTCAATCATGACCTGATGCTGTTGATTGGGTTTTGGTACTTGAAGTCGTCGGGCTTTCCCGATAGCTGGATGAGGGATATCTCCATCTCCTGCTATTTCGTTGGAAGTGTCAACTATTACAACTCGCCGGTTTGCTTCGCTGGCGAGTACTCTTGCCATTTCGCGAAGCATGGTAGTTTTACCGATCCCTGGTTTACCAATGAGCAATAAACTTCTCCCGGAATATATGAGATCTTCAATTATTCTTATTGTTCCGGTTACAGCTCGTCCGACTCGGCACGTCAGCCCAATAATCTTTCCGCCTCGGTTTCGGATCGCTGATATCCGGTGAAGAGATTGTTCAATACCGGCACGATTGTCTTCCCCAAAATCACCGATTCGTTCTGTGATGTAATTGATATCCATTGAGGTTACATCGTTTTCACTCAGTTCAATCTCGAGGTCAGTGAAACGTGCTTGTGGTTTCCGTCCCAAATCAAGGATTACTTCTATCAGATCGTTGCTTAGATCGTATGGATACAGTCCTTGTTGGATGGAGACTGGTAATATTGATAAGAAAGACCCAATGTCACCATCGAAATTTGGGGAGTGGAAAGAGGAGTTATCAGTGTAGGAGTCAAGCATTACTCTGGGATCTCCTTTAGATGTGATTTATTGGTTCACAAGCTGCTCAACATAGATGTCATATCTTATTTCATTCTTGTGCTACGCGGTGATTGGTTGCGGATTCTATGAAATATTGGTGAAACCTGTCGTCCCTTGTTAATTCAGGATGGAATGCAGTAACCAGTACATTGTTTTGTCTTGCGGCCACTGTAGTGCCATCTTGTAGCCTTGCTAACACGGTCACGGTATCATCCATGTCAACTATGACTGGAGCTCGTATAAAGATAGCTTTGAAAGGAGGAGATCCGATTTCCGGAATCGTTAGCTCTTGTTCGAAGCTTTCCTTTTGCCTTCCAAATGCATTTCGATTTACAGTTATATCGATTAGGCCTAGGGGGCTTGGCTCGTGTTGAATCAATTTCTTTGCGAGTATGATCATACCTGCGCAAGTACCCCATACTGGGAGGCCTTCTTTGATTAGGGATGTTAATTCCGTGCCCAGCGTTTTTGTGTCTGAGGAGCTAGCACGTTTCTGGAGTAGATGGGCCATGGTGGTACTTTCGCCGCCAGGAACGATCAGACCATCTAGATTTGCTAGGTCGTTCGGTTTTCTTACCTCTTGTGCTTGAACCGATAGGCGACTGAGCGTAGCGCTATGTTCTTGATAATCTCCTTGTAGTGCCAATACGCCGAATCGCTTCAATTTACTCAGATTCCTCCGCAGCTATTGAATTGCATAAATTCTTGGGTTAACGATTGTTTTGTACCATACATTTACTGGTGTACTACCATCCTCGAACCGACAAAGCTTCTTGTGGATTCATATCACGGACGGATAGTCCGGACATAGGATCTCCGATACCCTCAGAAACCTCGGCTATTATCTTTGGATCCTGATAATGCGTGGTAGCTTGTACAACAGCATTAGCCATTTTTTCCGGGTCTGATGATTTGAAAATGCCAGACCCAACAAATACCCCTTCAGCGCCTAATTGCATCATGAGTGCAGCGTCTGCAGGAGTTGCTATACCTCCTGCCGCGAAATTGACTACAGGTAATTTGCCAGTTTCTTTAATTTGGATGACTAGTTCCAATGGAGCCCCAAGCTGCTTTGCCTCCGTCATTAGTTCATCCTGAGTTAATGTTGTTACACGTTTAATGTCATTCATTAATGTCTTCATGTGCCGTACTGCCTCTACTACGTCTCCCGTGCCCGCTTCCCCTTTAGTGCGGATCATGGCTGCCCCTTCTCCGATTCTACGGAGCGCTTCCCCAAGATCTCTGCAGCCGCATACGAATGGAACCGAGTAATTATGCTTCCATATATGGTTGTTTTCGTCTGCTGGTGTGAGTACTTCGGATTCATCTATATAATCGACTCCGAGTGCTTGAAGGACCTGCGCTTCGACAAAGTGTCCTATTCTGGACTTTGCCATCACAGGGATGCTAACCGCTCCCATTATCTCTTTGATTTTTGTCGGATCAGCCATGCGGGCTACTCCCCCTGCAGCCCGTATATCAGCAGGAACACGCTCCAAAGCCATCACTGCGCAGGCGCCTGCTTTTTGGGCTATTTCTGCCTGATCTGCAGTGGCCACATCCATTATGACTCCCCCCTTGAGCATTTGGGCGAGCCCAGATTTGACTTGAAATGTTGCTGTCTCCATCGGTGTAGTCCTTCCCTGTGATTTCTAGCGATTTCTCTGGCGATAAATTTATCTTTATGGGTGTGAGCTAATTATAGCGGGCATAAGAGTGGCTCGCAAGAAACTAGGCAGAGATATTAGTTATATACGCTTGTGTCCTATCTTTGTGGCAGCATTTTTGTATAATGGTTTCTCAGCTGGTGCTAGTTCTGTTCAGATTCTATAGTTATTTCTGACGTGACGCATGCGAGTGGGGGACTTCTAGCGAGTATGACCAAAAAAACTGGCGATATACGGGACATATGGTCAAGGTTTACTACGGGAGTTGCAGTGATCACTACGCTCGAGGATCTTTCGAGTGACTTATGGACTGCTAGCCAGGTGACTGGCGAGAGTGATTTTCCAACTTCGGTCCATGGGATGACTGCAAATGCTCTATGTTCGGTTTCCATTGATCCTCCATTACTATTGTTGTCCGTTGGGTTTGGGCGAAGGTCACGGAATCTGATAGAGGTCAGGAATAGATTTGGCGTCAATTTTCTAAACACGGCACAATTAGACATTGCCGTTAACTTCTCCAGTAGCGATCCTGATCTCAATAGATCTGGGGCAGTTGATTATTGGTACACTGAACAGGGAACGCCTATGATTGCTAACAGTTTGGCTTATATAGACTGTAAAGTGGTTAATCATTTTGAAGTCGCCGATCATGTAATATTTATTGGAGAAGCCGAGCATTTTGACTTAGGTGAAGGAGAGCCGCTCGTGTACTATGAGCGAGGGTACACGAGTCTCAATAATGGTGATGATTAAATGTCCCATCGACGTAAAACAAATTAGGAATGGACAAATAAATCAATGAGTACTAATCAAATTCGTCCCAAAGACATATTATTATCCGGCGATAAGATCTCCATTGAATGGCAGGACAACCATACTAGTGAATACAGTTCGCGTGATCTGCGCTTGGGTTGCAGATGTGCAGCATGTATAGATGAGTGGACACAACGACCAATCCTTGATCCGGTAACGGTTCCCGCCCAAGTAGAAATCCTTGATTATCTTCCTGTCGGAAACTACGCTTACCAGTTTTTGTTTAACGATGAGCATTACACGGGTATATACACGTTCGAGTTTTTGAGGTCTCTTTGTGGGTGTTCGTCCTGTCAGGGTGGGTAAAAAGGGAGCTTTGCATTTCTAGGACGGTGAGTCTGTTATGGCCTTAGTTTCCGGTGAGAGTTGCGTATTGATCGTCACTAATTGCTGCTCCATATGTTCTAACTGGATCCACAATTCTTCGACCTCTTGCTTAAGTTGGTTGTATTTCTCTCCATAACTCGAAATTTGGTCTGGGTCGCTCAGCTCGCCTGGGTTTGACAGTAACGTGCCTAATTCCCCAATTGCAGTTTCATGGCTAGCTATTAGAGTTTCTAAATCAGCTATTTCTCTGGCGACCTTGCGTGACTCTTTTTCGATGAGTTTGGATTGGTTTCGTTTATCTGGAGATATGGCTAGTTCTTGCCTTGATGGCTTTTTTGTCTGTGAGGGTTTCTTCTCTGGTTTTTTGGTCTCATTTGGTTTGTCATGTTCATGATGGGCTTTGTGGTATAGGTAAGAATTGTAGTTGCCATCAAAAAGGTAGGGAGTTCCACCGCTTATTTCTAGGATTTTGGTGGCGACTTCTTGGATTAAAGTTCGGTCATGAGTGATAAAACAGAGTGTGCCTTGGTAATCAACTAGTGCGTCTGTCAGTATCTCTCTAGAGGCTATGTCTAGGTGGTTAGTTGGTTCGTCCATAAACAACAGATTGCTAGGTTGGAGTAGCAATTTCGCTAATGCTACTCGGGCTTTTTCTCCGCCAGAAAGGATATTGATCGATTTATACACGTCATCGTCACTGAACAAAAATCCACCTAGTAGAGACCGAATCTGTTGATCTGATTCGTCATGCGCAATCTGATGGAGTTCTTGGGTAATGGTGTTTTCAGGGTTAAGTGTTTCAAGCAGGTGTTGTGCATAGTAAGAGGGTATGACGTTGTGTCCAATAGAGCGGGATCCGTGGTCAAAGTTAATTGCGCCTGCCATGATTTTCAACAGAGTTGTTTTTCCGGCTCCGTTTGACCCGACTAGGGCGATTTTGTCCCCTCTTGTTAGTTCCAAGTTTATGCCATCGTATATGACGTTGGATCCATATGATTTCTTTATATCTTTGAGGGTCAGAACTGTGGCTCCACTGCGAGGTGGGTTCGGTAAACTATAGTGAATGCGTTTGGTTGCCCGAGGAGTGACCGAAACTTGCATCTTTTCTATTCGTTTGAGTCTGCTTTGAACTTGACTGGCCTTTCTTGCTTTGGAGCGGAATCTATCTACGAATTTCATCTGGCGTTGAATTTCCCGTTCTGTTCGGGCAGCGGTGGCTTCTTGAACTTTATCAGTCTGTTCTCGAACCGCTAAGAAATGGTCATAATTGCCTCTAACCATGGTGGTACGATGCGGTTCTATAGCCATGACATGAGTTGCCAAATTGTTGAGGAATGTACGGTCATGAGAGGTCAAAACTACTGCACCCTTGAATGCTAATAGGTATTTTTCAAACCAAATAGTGGCGTCTATGTCTAAGTGGTTTGTTGGTTCATCTAGTAGGAGAACATCAGGATCCTTTAATAGCAATTTTGAAAGTGCGGCTCTCATAATCCATCCGCCGCTGAATTCCCCCAGAGGTCGATGGAAGTCCGATTGTTTGAATCCTAATCCTGATAGAATTGATTTTGCTTCGTGATCCATGTGTTGAGGCATGGAGTCCAATTCTTGGGTGAGGCGTCCAAGTTTTTCCAGAAGAACTTGTTGTTTAGTGTTGTTTTTTTCGGAGGCAAGCTGCGTGTGTAGTGATTCTATTTGGGATGCAAGAGTCAGGAAATTAGGTGATGCATCTAACGCTTCTTGTAGTACAGTTCTCTCGGAACTGGGTGCTGTCTCTTGATTGAGGTATCCCACAGTTAAATTCTTACCTGAAATTACTGAGCCTTCGTTTGGATTGGACTCGCCCGCGAGAATGTCTAGGAGGCTGGTTTTGCCTGATCCATTGTCACCGACTAATGCCACGCGGTCTCCAGCTACGACGTTAAGGTTTAGGTCGCTGAATAGTGTTCTATCTCCGAAGGCTTTAGTTATATTTGAGAGATTTATCATGGTCCAATAACTCTAACAGATTGATGTTTTTTTGGTTATATGGATTGGCATAGCATAACTGCAGCTAATGGACCGATAGGGTGAAACTCGAATTTTGAATGATTACTACTATTCTAGTAGGAGAATTTCAACAAGGTTATCTTTGTTGGTTGATATAATGAGACAACTGATGATTTGGGAGATGGATTATGGCTGTGGATCAGATTATCGTTCGTGGTGCGCGCGAGCACAACTTGAAAAGCGTAGATGTAGATATACCCAGAGACAAACTCGTGGTAATTACTGGTGTATCTGGATCGGGCAAGAGTTCACTTGCATTCGATACTGTATACGCAGAAGGGCAACGGCGCTATGTTGAATCTTTATCTGCCTATGCCCGTCAATTCTTGGGTCGTTTGGACAAACCTGATGTTGATTATATTGAGGGCTTGTCTCCTTCCATTTCCATTGATCAGCGAGGAGTTTCTAGGAACCCAAGATCGACCGTTGGCACGGTTACGGAGATATATGATTATTTGAGGTTGTTGTTTGCTAGGGTTGGGCATCCTTACTGTCCCAAATGTTTGACGGAAGTTTCAGGGCAGTCTGTTCAGCAAATGGTTGACACTATCATGGGATTTTCTGAAGGCTTAAGGTTCATGTTGCTTGCACCTCTTGTAGTTAGGAAAAAAGGGGAGCACAGAGACATTTTGCAGAATATGAGAGAGGCAGGATTCGTTCGAGTTCGGATTAATGGAGATATTCTAGAACTTTCAGAGGATATTTCTTTGGAACGCCAAAAATGGCACACTATTCACGTGGTGGTTGATCGCCTTGTTGCTTCTGGAAATATAGATCGTGTGCGTTTAACAGACTCAGTGGAAACGGCATTAAGGATAGGCGGGGGGATTCTAACCGTCGCATCCCCTGACAAAGAGGATTTTTTGTTTTCTGAGTCCTTATCCTGTGTGACGTGTGGGTATAGCATTCCAGAGATTGAACCCAGGACGTTTAGTTTTAATAGCCCACATGGAGCATGTGACGATTGTTCTGGGTTGGGGTTTCGACTCCAAGTAGATCCCGCACTTGTGATTGGGGATGAGAGGAAATCTATCCGAGGTGGTGCGATTACTCCTTGGAATAGATCCGGTAGATATGCTGGGTGGCACTTCAGTATCTTGGAAAGTATAGGTGAGGTCTATGGGTTTGATCTTGATACACCTTTCGATCAACTGTCCAAGGACGTAACAGATCTTGTTTTGTATGGCAATCGATTGGAAAAGGTTGAGGTGAAACATAGAACGCGTAGGGGGAGGGTTGTAACCTGGAAAACAGCATTTGAAGGAGTAATAGAGAACCTTCAAAGGCGATACATTGGTACAAAGTCTGACTACGTTCGTCGGGAGATCGAACAATATATGGCTCGTGTTACTTGTGCTGGCTGCGATGGTAATCGTTTGAAACCGGGATCGTTGGCTGTTCTAATTTCTGGACGTAGTGTTATTGAAGTTACACGATTGCCAATAGTGGAAAGTTTGGCTTGGGTTCGGATGCTTGGAGGCCAGGGACAGGTCATGAATGAGCATGAATCTCAAGTATTGTCCCATAGAGAAGCGGCGATAGCCGACCAAATACTTAAAGAAATCGAAGGGCGATTGCAGTTTCTTGTGGATATAGGACTCGGGTATCTAAGTATGGAACGACAGGCGTCTACATTGAGCGGAGGAGAAGCGCAGAGGATACGACTAGCGACTCAGATTGGATCTGGTTTAGTTGGAGTATTGTATGTCTGTGATGAACCAACTGTTGGATTGCATCCTGCCGACGATACAAGGCTTATCAGTACGTTGGAGAAATTACGTGATTTAGGAAACACTGTTCTTGTCGTTGAGCATGATGAAGCAATGATGCGGGCTGCAGATTGGATTATTGATTTAGGTCCTGCTGCTGGTAGTCAGGGAGGTGAAGTAGTTGCAGTCGGTGAATTTAGTCGTATAGCTTCTGCAGAAGCATCCCTTACTGGGGCTTATCTTAGTGGGCGTAAGAGTATTCCCATTCCTACGGTACGAAGGGAGGGTATTGGGAAGAATATTGTAATTTCGGGAGCTCGAGAAAATAACCTCAAAAACATCACAGTGCGTTTCCCGCTGGGCGTGATGAATTGCGTTACTGGAGTTTCTGGCTCTGGCAAAAGTACGCTTGTGAATGAAATTGTCTACAAAGGATTGATGCAAAAAATTTATCGTTCTAAGGAGCGTCCGGGGAGTTTCGATTCTATCGACGGGGTGGAGTATATAGATAAGGTTGTTAATAT
>MDTE01101997.1_pt1 | contig 18673 bp, 18 predicted proteins | sample 811231 | NCBI WGS metagenome assembly MDTE01 (sample SAMN05326651, study PRJNA326480) | marine metagenome | isolation source: seawater | place: Indian Ocean: Red Sea | collected 2010 | reverse complement strand
CTTGGTTGGAAACTTCTCATTGGAGTAATTTTTACAATCTTAACATCTTATGTAATTTTTGGTGGTTTAAAATCTATCGTTAAAGTGACGTCAGGATTAGTGCCAATTATGGTAATTCTGTATTTTATTCTTGGGATCTATATATTGATTTCTAATATTGGCGAAGTACCATCCACTTTTTATTTAATTTTTAGTGAAGCTTTCAATTTTAATACAATAGTTCAAGGAGGTTTTTGGGGATTAGTTCTAATAGGCATAAGAAGAGCTGTTTTCTCAAGTGAAAGTGGTGTTGGACTTGCACCAATATATCATGGACAATCTTCAACGAAGAAAGGAACAGATGAAGGTCTTGTAGGAATGTTAGGCCCTATTTTAGATACAATATTAGTGTGTACTATAACTGGTTTAATTATCATAATAAGTGGGGCATATCTTGAGAGCGATTTAAATGGGATTGTTTTATCTCTAGAAGCTTTTAGGAGATTATTTTTTGGATTTGGGGATTATATATTAATAATTATGATATCGATTTTTGGAATTTCTACATTATTTACATACTCATATTATGGAGTTAAGTGTTATGGATTTTTAACCACACCCAAAAAAGGTAAACATTATAATATAATCTACGTTATTGCTATAATTATATCTTCTATTTTAACTGTTGAAATTGTAATCGGACTTATTGATATTGCATTTGCACTTATGGCAATTCCAAATATGATTGCAATAATTTATTTATCTAAGATTGTTACTAAAGAGATGAAATCTAGATCTTGGATTTAGTCTACATAATCTAAAGGTGGGGGTCCTGGATCTAGAAATGGATCATACTCATACTCTCCAATTCTCTCATCGAACTCTCTCTTTATATCATCTCTTAATCTACTGTCTTTAAATATATCAACCATAGTCATCCCAAGGGCTTTTGCTGCGTAAAGCATCCCTTTATGTCCAATTGACATTCCAGAGCTTGCAACAACAGACCATGAATGCCAGGGTACACCTTTAGGTGCAGTTGTAGCATTTAAGCTAACTACTGGAACATTATAGCTTACATCTCCAACATCTGTTGAACCACCTCCAGGACTTTTAAGAGTCTCTCTTAATGATCTTATCTTACCGTCAATGCCTATTTCAGGTTTCCCGTTATTTCTCTGCATTTCAAGAGCAAAATTAATTTCTTCTTGAGTATATTGAATATCTCCTAGGGCTTCAAGGTTTTTTTGCAAAGCAGCTCCTCCTGTTCTATTTGGAAGAAGATCATGAATTCCTGATATTAAGGAAACTTTATGTTCAACGTTAGCCATTATAGCTGCTCCTCCAGCCATTTTTTTAACACGATCATAAACAGGTTGTAAGCCTTCTTTTGTAATATCTCTTACTCTAACCCAAATCCTAGAATAATCTGGAACAACATTAACGACTTGACCAGCATCCTGAATATGATAGTGCATCCTTACAGAGGGCTTAACGTGCTCTCTATATGCATTGATTCCAGACGTATAAAGTTCTAATGCATCATTTGCTGCTCTCGCATTCCATGGATCCATTGAGGCATGTGCAGACTGTCCGGTAAATTCAACCATAAAGTCAACAAGTGCAAGAGAAGGCTGAACATTTGCCTCTGTTTTATCAGCTGGATGCCAATCCATACATATATCAACATCATCAAAAACCCCTTCTCTAATCATCCATAGTTTGCCAAAAAACTTTTCTTCAGCGGGTGTCCCAAAAAATTTTACAGTTCCTTCAATAGAGCCTTTTTCAATTAATTCTTTTATTGCGATAGCAGCACCTAAACTGGCAGTTCCAAATAAATTATGCCCACAGCCATGACCAGCTCCTCCCTCAATTAATTCATCTCTGTAGGGAGCAGTTGTTTGTGAAAGGCCAGGAAGGGCATCAAATTCTCCTATAATACCAATTACTGGTTTTCCTTTTCCATACGAAGCTGTAAATGCTGTTGGCATACCTGCAAGTCCTCTTTCAATTGTTAAACCGTTTGCCTCTGCATACTCAATCAAATATTCAGCAGATTTATCTTCTCTAAACGCTACTTCAGCAGCTTCCCAAATTTTATCACTTAACGAGGTTAGTTCTAATGTTTTTTCTTCTATCGAATTTAATAAGTCTTTCTTTAATTTATTTACACTCTGAGAGTTCAACAAAAAAGTTGATCCAATAACAAATACTATAGATAGGAGGTTCTTCATTAGTTAAAATTTTTGAGTTTTATTATGATAGTAATTTACAAATAATATTTATTTTAGAATATGAGATTATTTAAGGATGTAAAAGGGAATAACATAGACCCAGTAAACCATACTTTGTCAATATTAAAAAACTATCCTCATGCTAAAATTCATATTGGATCTGACTCTCAAAATATAGGGAAAAAAACTAATTATACCAGTGTTATTGCTTATAGGCTAGGTACGAGAGGAGTCCATTATATTCTTAGCAAATCATCCTGCGATGTTATAAACGACATGTGGAAAAGGCTTTGGCTTGAAGCTGAATATAGTATTAAGGTTGCAGAATGGTTAACAAAGCAAGTCAGTGTTCAAGTAGAAATTGATATGGATTATAACTCTGACGAAAATCACAGATCAAATAAATTAATATCTGCAACAAAAGGTTGGGCAAACTCACTTGGATACAAAGTAAATGTTAAACCAAATAATCAAATTGCCACAAGAGCAGCCGATCACCATTGTAAATAAATTATTTCAATAGTTGATTAAAGATTTTATCTCCACCATACCTAATAACATCAGTTGAAGGAAGTCCAGTATTTGCCTCCACTTTCTTTATAATTTCAAGAGCATCGTCATTCTCCATTTGAACAGTATTTAATGCAACTCCTATTACTTTGGCATTAGGATAGGTGTCAATTACTGATGAAAGCTGCTCATTTAACTCAATAAACTTTTTCAAGTCTGGTATTAAAATATTATTTAATGATCTAAGAGAGTTATTCCTAGCAATATGGCATAATATCATGTGAGTAGGACATGTTCCTCTCATCAAGGGCAAAGTAGCTGAGCTACCTGGATGAAGAATTGATCCTTGACCTTCAACTATCACAATATCTTTATCTTTTTGATCTAAAACTGCAGACTCAACTGCACCACATGCATGGTCCAATTTATAAGCATCAAGTGGAATTCCTGAGCCTGTAATTGTTATTCCAACTTGACCTGTTGCAACAAATCCAACATCTATACCCTTGTTTATTAAATATGAATAAAGTTCAAGTCCAACAGTCATTTTTCCTGCAGCCATATCAGTTCCAATCATTAACACCCTTTTATTCGATAAATTAGAGGCCTTAGATGAACCGATTTTAGGAGTAAACTGAGGAACTCTTGTGTCCCATATCCATTGTTCTTTGTTCACTATATATTTTGAAAAATCTGGATTAATTTGATCATGAAGTCCATTAATTATGGACATTCCCATTTCTAAAGATTCTTTAATGAACGGATCCCAAGATTTTGGTCTAATTCCGCCAGAAGTCAAAACACCAAGAAGAATAACATTAGCACCTAATTCCTTAGCATCTTTTAAACAATCAACAATTGGAATATCTTTTTTAATAATTGATACATCAGAAATTTTTTTCCCTTTATAAACTGAGTCAATAACACAAACAATCTCATTGTTTAAATATCTTAATGCACTAATACCCATTTTACCAAAATCATCATCAATAGAGGCCTCCATCCATATCGCAATTTTATCATTGGGCTTAAGCATAATTTTCAGTTTTTAACTTTGAACCATGTCCTGGTTTATTATTAATCATTGTAACTCCATTAACCATTGAGCATCCCTCACTTGGGTCTGGATCTAAATTATAATGAGAGTCTAGATCAACATAATCTATAATTCCTGAGATAGATGCACCAGCTGAAATACTAACTGAAGATTCACTCATACACCCTATCATAGTTTTTAAATTATGTGATTTTGCAACATTTAATATTTTAACAGCTTCAGTTATTCCACCACATTTCATAAGCTTTAAATTAACACCGTCAACATAATGATAATGTCTAGAAACATCCTCTGAAAATCTACATGATTCATCTATGAATATAGGAAGAGACCTCCCTTCAAATAAGTATTTAAGTTTATCCTCATCACCCTCAACTAAGGGCTGCTCAATATACTCTGCTCTTCTCTCTGATAACCATTTCATCATTATTTTTGCCTCTTCTAAACTCCACCCACCATTTGCATCAACTCTTATAGAAATGTCTAAATTTTTTGTTGAGTCCAATACTTGAGAATAAATTAATTTATCATATTCTATACCATCTGGGGAGCCTAATTTAATTTTTAAAGCCTTCACTTCAGGATTAGAAATAATAATTTCAACTCTTTCTTTGATAACTTCCGGTGGATTAATACCAATTGTTAATGAAGTAGGTGTCTTAGGGGATGGAAGTCCAAGAAGTTGGTATAAAGGCATTTGTGCTTTTTGTGCATGCCAATCCCATAAGGCAGTATCAAGAGCGGCATAAGCACATGGTGGAATATTCAAATCTTTACTCCTTTGATGTATCTCATAAATAGATAAATTATCTAAATCTGAGTCAATTAACTTTTTTAATGCATCTTCAACTTCAAATGAACTAGCTGCTCCTTCATTTAGTCCTGGTGCTGACTCTCCCCATGAAGTAATACCATCTTTAATTAGCTCAACAAAGATATTTTGAGAATTTGAATGAGTACCTCTACTAATTTGAAGTGGGTATTTTTTTTTGAGATTAACCTTATGAAGATTTATTATCATCTTGAATAGAATGATAATCTAAGATAACAGTTTTCCCTTATTTTTTTCCTTAAAGGCATCAAGAGTTTCCCTCTTATAAATGGGAGTTCTATTTCTTCTAGTAATCCATTTTAACTTACCACTTAAATGATATCTTGTTAAAGTGCTTTCACTTATACCAATATATTCAGCGGCCTGTTTTTTAGGAAGATAATTTATGTGCTCTGGGATTTTGGAAATCTCATATGAAGAGGAGGAAATCTCAAGATAACTTCTTTCAATCTCTACATCTTCTTTTTTGACTCTTCTACCATTAACATAAACAGATCTCACCCCCCTTGGGAAGTTATCAATTTGATCTTGTTCTATCCAACTTTTAGACATGTGATTTTAAATTGGTTTACTACTTAAATTTTAGATAGCCAGTAAAGATATAAAAAAAAATTATTTTTTGTATTTATCTATAAATTAATCGTTTACGAAAAAACTAAATTATTACTCATGCTTTAAAAAATTCTGATTTTTGTAAATTTGACCGTATACTAACATGAGAAAAATATTTATTTTAACGTTATTTAGTTTTTTATTAATTAGTTGTAACTCAAACAAATCAATCAATGAAGATCTATCTGATTTAGAATCTTTACAGACTAAATCCACATTTGTAGATTTAGATGAAAATAATTTAGATTTCTCAGAATTTAAACAAGGTAAAATTGTAATAAGTTATTGGGCTACATGGTGTGCCCCATGTATAAAAGAAATGCCCAGTCTAAAAAGAGCTGAAAAAGTTTTAAAGGATTATGGGTACACTTTTTTATTAGTTTCTGATGAAACAATTTCAAAAATTTCTAGATTTAAAGAAGAAATGAATTTTGACTTCAATTTTTTGAAATCTAGCAAATCATTTGAAACACTTGGAATATATTCTATGCCAACATCTTATATTTTTGATGAAACAGGAAAAATAGTTGAAACTATTGTGGGAGCAATTAAATGGGATTCTGTAGAAATGATAAATAAACTAAAAATGCTCTGATATGAAAAAGTGGACACCATACCTACTCTTATTATTTATTTTCTCTTGTTCATCAAAAGATGTTGTAATAGAAGAAGTCTCTTTCTTATATGATAAAAGTAATGCTCAACCTAGTTTAGTTTCTAATAATGGTAACTTATCATTAACATGGATTTCCAGTGATCAGGATATGAATGCAAATTTAAATTTTCGACAATTTATTGATGACAAATGGACTGATACAAAAAGATTTGCCAATGGTTCTGACTGGTTTATTAATTGGGCAGATTTTCCAACTCATGCTATTAGTGGAGATCGAATTTTAACCAGCTACCTTAAAAAATCTGCTTCTGGCACATATACTTATGATGTATTTTTAAACCTTCGAGATTTATCAGGAGATAAAATTAAGGAGGATTTTATATTAAACACTGACGGTTTCAAAGCTGAACATGGTTTTGTAAGTATAGTTGCTAAAGATAAAGAAGGATTTTTTGTTACCTGGTTAGACGGAAGAAATACTGTGGAAAAAGATTTAGAGGGAAACTCAAAGCCAATGACAATTAGATTTGCAGAAATTACAAATGCTGGGGATATCATAAATGAAACCGAACTAGATTCAAATGTTTGTGACTGTTGCCAAACGTCAATAACACATACTGATAAGGGCCCATTAGTTGTCTATCGAGACAGAAGCGAGAAAGAAGTTAGAGATATATATATGACTAGAAATATAGATGATGTTTGGGAGGCTCCAACTCCAGTTCACAACGACGGATGGGTAATATATGGGTGTCCAGTAAATGGTCCAAAGGTTGTCTCCTATGAAAACAATATAGCTGTAAGTTGGTTTACTGTTTCTGATGCAAAACCAACTGTAAATCTTTCATTTTCTAGATTTTATGGAGCATCTTTTGATGAACCAATAAAAATAAATGATCATAATGCGATAGGAAGAGTTGATGTAGCTTTTTTAAATGAAAAAGAAGTGATAGTAAGTTATATGGAAGGTGACGATGATGGGACATATTTAAGAATAAAAAAAGTTTCCCTAGATGGGAAAGTTTCAGAGCCAATAACCATTTCAAGAATTGATGGTGGAAGGAGTACAGGAGTACCTCAACTAGAGATACTAAATGATGAAATATTTATTGTTTGGACTGTCTCTGAAGATGAAATTAATCAATTAAAAACTGTAAAGCTTAGCTCTGCAAACATATAAAATTTGAAAAATTATCTCTTTTTAACACTACTGATAATACATGGCTGTACAGAGATTGAAAAAGATCAAAATTTTGATTCAGTAAAAATCATTGAGACAGTTGTTTTACCAAAAATTATAAATGAAACATCTGGATTAGAAATTTTAAATGATGTCTTTATCACTCATAATGATTCTGGAGGAGAGCCTAGTTTATATTTTTTTAATCTTAGCGGTGAGATCATAAATTCAATAAAAGTAGAGAAGGAAAATTTCTGGGAAATTTATAACAATGACTGGGAGGATATAACAGCTGACGAAGATTATATATACATTGCGGACACAGGAAATAATTTCGGTACTAGAGACAATCTAAATATCTTAAAACTAAAAATAAATGATTTTAGCATTGATGATAAAATTGATATTTTTTATTCTGATCAAAAGTCCTTTTTTCCTTCTTTTAAACATAAATATGATGCAGAGGCCTTGTTGATCATTCAAGATAAAATAGCTCTATTTTCAAAAGATAGAGACTCTTTATACACTGATCTTTATTTAATTGATGAAAAAGTAAAAGGGAAACAAGGCTTGTCTAGTTTTGCAAAATATAATGTTAATACGTTGATAACTGGTGGAGACTATGATAACGATACTGGTATTTTAGCTTTGGTAGGTTACTCGTCTAAAAGAAACTTTTTTTTAAATTTCCTTAGAGATGATCAATATTTAATCGTATTCAAAGATTTTAATATTAATAACCCAAGAAATAACATATTTAAAAAGTACAAAATACCAATTGAAAGAGCTCAAATAGAATCTATAAAAGTTATAAACGAAAAAATGTTTTGGGTAACTTCGGAAGATGAGGGAATTGGAAACCCATATATGTACAAACTAGAGCTAGATTAAAAAAAACGCTCCTAACAAAACCAATTAACAAAAATTCAAAATTAACCTAGCTAAAAAAGGACTAAAAATGACCTAGGAGCGTTTATGAATCAACAGGTTAAATTTAAGTTTAAAAATTGTAGTATTTTTTTAAAGAAAAGTTAAAATTAGTTAAGGATGTAGGTAATACTAATTTTTAAAAATGGATGTCTTTTTGTTCTCTGATTTTTAGTGTCTTTTGAAGTAGAATTATATGAGGTTAACACCTGTATATTGTTAAATCTTTTTTTTAGGCCCACTGTAAAAATATCTCTAAAATCATTTGATTCCATTACTAATTCTGCTTTATCGTTTAACAGACTACCTTCAAGCTTAAAATCATGTATAAAGTACTCAAGCTTTGTTCCTATGAAAAAAGAAAACTCAGAATCAGTATTTAATATATAATTATCAGAGAATCCTAACCAAGATAAGTCCCCAATATATAGACCCATCTCTAATCCTGACATAATTTGATATGTCCCTAGTTTTGAATATAATTCTGATGTTAAATTAAGGTTGTCTTTAATTTTAAAACCCTTAAAATAACTAGCTAACAAATTAAGCTGAAGTTCTTGCGGCATTTGTGATTCCCACTTAAGATTTGGTAGATTTAAAACTAGATCATGATATAAATTTTGCATCCCCTTTGCCAAAGATGCATTTCCAGTAATACCAATTTGACCTCCAAGAGAATAACTAGAATGTGAAGACATTTTTTTTCTTTTTTGATATTCTAAAAATAAATACCCACTATATGGATAATCATATTTGTCAGGGTTAGACTCATATCTCATTGATGGAGTATAAATTAATTGTCCAAGAGTAAGTCTATTGTGATCATCTACATTGTCTTTATCTGGTTTAAAATATGACAAAAAGATTCCACTTGAGTAATAAAAATCTCGATTAAAATAAAGATCATTATCAACATCCAAGTTTATTTGTTTTTGTGAATTGACTTTTGTTGTTATTAAAAAAAATAAAACAGATAGAAACGATAATAAAAGTTTTTTAGCCAATTGAATTAATTTTACTCAAATTTAATATATTAAATTTTGTATGATTAAAATTAAACTTGCAAAGCTCAGTGATCTAGACAGAGTAAAAGAAATTGCAGAGGCTTGCGCAGAAAAAATGATAGAGGATAATATTTTTCAATGGAATGAAAAATATCCAAGTAAAGAGATATTTAGAGAGGATATTAAGAATAATGATTTGTTTGTGGCATGGATTAATTCAGAGATTGTTGGTTGCATTATGCTTTCATCATATAAAGATGATGTTTACAAGAATGTAAAATGGATTTCAGAAGATAGTAATAACTTATATATTCATAGATTGGCAGTTCATCCTAGTTTTCAAAAAAAAGGGATTGCTAGAAAAATGATGGACTATGCTGAAGCATATGCAAAATCAAAAAACCATAAATCCGTTAGGTTAGATACTTTTAGCAAAAATCATAGAAATAATAAGTTTTATAAACTAAGAGGATATATAAAACTAGATGATGTATTTTTTCCAAATCAGAGTGAATTTCCTTTTCACTGTTATGAAAAACTAATAAATTAAAACCCTAGATCTTCAAGATCTTTTTTCTTTGTTTCACTCTCGATATTAATATTTTCACAGTTTAATGGAATTGTTAATACTCTAGGAGATTGGAATTTTTCATCAGATATTCCTAAATCTGGATTTGAATATGCATTTTTCATAAACTGAGCCCAAATAGGTAAAGCCATAGTAGCACCCTGTCCGAAAGCAATATCCTCAAAATGCACTGATCTGTCCTCCCCACCAACCCATACTCCAGTAACTAGATTTGGCACCATCCCCATAAACCATCCATCACTTTGATTTTGAGTTGTTCCAGTTTTACCAGCAATAGCATTTTTAAATTCATATGGATAACCTGTAATCAAGTTTTTATATATATAGCTAGTTTTCTCAAGACCTGAATGTCTTAATCTTCCACCAGAACCATAATTGGTTACACCTTCCATTAGATTTAAAGTAACATAAGCGGCTTCTTCACTTAATACATCCGAAGTTTTAGGAATAACTTCAAAAATTGGAACTCCATTTTTATCTTCAATTCTAGTAATAAATATTGGCTCAATATAAATACCTTTATTAGCAAATGTACTGTAAGCACCTACAACCTCGAACAGGCTTATATCTGGAGTTCCCAATGCTATTGAGGGGACCTCTGGCAGATAAGATGTGATCCCCATCTTTTTCATCAGAGTTACTACTGCTTTAGGTCCAACTTGATCCATTAGTCTTGCACTAATTGTATTTATTGAATTAGCCAATGCATTTTTTAAATTTCTTGTTTGACCATATTTATCATTTGAATTGTTTGGACACCAAGCATTCATATTACCATGTTTCATTGGTTCAATACAATAAAGTGCATCTGGAACAGTATAACATGGTGATAGTTTTAGCTGGTCAATAGCGGTTGCATATAAAAAAGGTTTAAAAGTAGAGCCGATTTGTCTTCTTCCCTGCTTTACTTGATCATATTGAAAGTGCTTGTAATTAAAACCTCCTACCCAAGCTTTTATGTGACCTGTTTGAGGTTCCATAGACATCATAGATGCTCTAAGAAAATATTTATAGTATCGTATTGAATCTATAGGCTTCATTATGGTATCTATTTCCCCGTTCCATGAAAAGACTTTCATTGGAGTTTCTATTTGAAATGATTTCCAAATTTCATCTTCGTCTTTTCCAGCTAATTTCATTTTTCTCCATCTCTCAGATCTCATAGCTGAAACCTTAAGCAGAGTGTCTATCTGTCCTCTCCTTAGATCCCTAAATGGCGGTGTTGGATTTTTTCTAGTTCTTCTATTTTGAGAAAAAAATTCTGACTGAAGATTTTTCATATGATTGTTGACTGACTCTTCAGCAATTGATTGCAGTCTAGAATCAATAGTTGTATAAATTCTCAATCCATCTCTGTATAGATTATATCTTGACCCATCTTCCTTAGGATTCTCTCTTAACCAACTACTCATAAACTCTTGCAAATATGCTCTAAAATATGTAGCTAATCCTTCTCTATGAGATTCCGGAGTATAATCAATATTTAGTGGTAGATTTGATAAAGAGTCTCTTTCTTTGCTTGTTATCATTTGGTTTCTTTCCATCTGCTTAAATACTACATTTCTTCTCTCAATGACAAGTTCAGGTCTTCTTAACGGATTATATAATGATGAATTTTTTAGCATTCCAACTAACATTGCAGCATCCTCAATTAGAAGACTATCTGGAGTTTTATTAAAATAGATTTTTGCTGCTGATCTTACTCCATCAGCTGCGTAGTTAAAGTCATATATATTTAAATACATTGCAATTATCTCATTTTTTGTATATCTCTTTTCTATCTGAATTGCCAATACCCACTCCTTAGCCTTTTGAAGAACAGCTTGAAAAATATTTCTTGATCTAACTCCTACAAAAAGTTGTCTTGCTAATTGCTGTGAAATTGTACTTGCACCTCCTCTAGTATTTAAAAATGCCAAAGCCCTTAATGTTGATCGAACATCTATACCAGGATGATCATAAAACCTTTCATCCTCTGTGGCAATCAGAGCATTAACTAAATTTTTTGGAAGCTCATTAAATGTTATAGGTGTTCTATTATCGTTAAAATAAAACTTACCTAATATCTCTCCATCCGATGATAATATCTGAGTGGCTAAGTTTGTATTTGGGTTTTCTAGTTGCTCAAATTCCGGCATTTCACCAAATACTCCATTTGCAGCAAGAATAAATAATCCAAAAAAAGAGATCATCCCTGTTGTTATTATAAACCACGTTAACCTTATAATAAGTTTTTTTCTCATTTTAACTTAACTTATACCTTAATTTACTAGACCTTCCTTTTTTGAAAATTTTATTACTATTATGCTTTCCTTTTCTTATTTTTTTTTGTTCTTCATATGAAAGTTCAATCATACTCATACACTGATCTGAACAACAATGATTCATTTTTTTTCTACATTTCTCACATTGGATAAATAATAAATGACATGATTCGTTTGCACAATTCACATGTGAGTCACATGGTTCTCCGCATTGATGACAATTAGAGACAATATCTTCAGATACCCTCTCAGCTCTTCTTTCATCAAATACAAAATTTTTGCCAAGGAAATTATTTTTAAGTTTTTTGTCTCTTACCTGTCTAGTATATTCAATAATACCCCCCTGGAGTTGATAAACATTTTTTAAACCTTTAGATTTTAAATAAGCACTCGCTTTTTCACATCTAATTCCTCCAGTACAATACATTAAGTAATTTTTTTTAGGACCATTTTTCTCTATCTCATTATCAATTATTTTAAGTGATTGACGAAATGTGTCAACATCTGGCTTTATTGCGCCTCTAAAAAAACCTATTTCACTTTCATAATGATTCCTCATGTCTATACATACCGTATTTTCATTATCAAGCATTTTGTTAAAGTTCTCTGCATCCAAATGTTCTCCGATATTTGTAACATCGAAAGTATAGTCATCTAGACCATCCGCAACTATTTTTTTTCTTATTTTAATTGTTAGTTTAAGAAATGATTTGCTACAATTTTCTAGTGCAAAATTTAGCCTTACACTACCAAGTGGTAAAATATCCTTGAGAGTAACCTTGAAATCATTAATCATTTCTTTTGGAACAGATAGCTGAGCATTAATTCCTTCCTCAGCAATATAGATTCTGCCCAAAACATCTAGTTTTGACCATATTATGTATAAATGATCTCGGAATAGTTTTGTATTACCAATTTTAAAATATTTATAAAAAGAAAGTGTAATTCTTTCTTGAGAACTTTTATCGATAATTCTGGCGCGCTCTTCAGCACTAATTTTATTGTACAGTTGCATGCTATACTAATATAGAATACAAAATTACAACTTTTTAATAACCTTACATGGATTTCCGTAAGCTAAGACTCCATCAGGTATATCACTCAAAACAAGACTATTTGCACCAATTGTAGTATTACTACCAATTTTTACTCCTTGGCAGATTGAGGAGTTGCCACCTATCCAAACGTTATTTCCAACTTTTATAGGTAGTGCATTAGTTATATACTTACCATCAGATTTAACTCTCTCTTTAGATTTAACCGGATGTGAAGGAGTGTAAAAATGGACCCCTGGACCTATTAGAACATTTGAGCCAATTTCTATTTTATTATTGTCAATAAAAACACAATTAAAATTAATAAATGTGTTTTTTCCAATTGAAATATTAATACCATAGTCACAATAAAAAGGAGACTCAATCCAAACTCCATCTTCAACTTTTTCAAAAAGATTATTTAAAAGGCTAATTCTACTTTCAACATTGTCTGATGTAATTGAGTTAAATTCAGAAAGAATTTTTCTGCAATTTTTATGTAGAAGAATAAGCTCCGGATCTCTAGCTAAATAGTTTTGGCCTGAAAGCATTTTTTCTTTCTCAGTCATCTAACGCATCCTGATTAGATCCAATAAGCAACAATTCTGTTTGCCTACCCTTTATATACCTAAATCCGTCTTCACCAAAAAAACCAGGAACTTCTAGCATTATCCTGATATCTTTTTTCCATTCTGGTATATATACTGTTGTGTTTAGCTCAATTGCGTAAGCAGTATTATATTGAAGAGGATAGTCCCCAGTAATAGGAACACCACCTTGAGAGTCCCACATACCAACTGTTGTTCCAGCAGAGTGTCCATATGTTCCAAGAGGGTGAGTGTATATTGAAGGTCTTAATCCTTCAGCTTTTCCCTGTTCCAAGGATTTTTTTAAAATTTCATTTCCAGTAGCTCCATACCTAAAATTATTTGTAAGAATATCCTGGACTCTATTTCCTTGACTCATTGCATCAATAAGAAAATCTGGTGCATTTTTCTCACCTGGTTTAAGAATATATCCCAATTCCTGAGTATCTGTATTTAATGTTAGATAAGATATTCCAAAATCACAATGGATAAGATCTCCTGGCTGAATTATATCCAATTTTGATTTATTATCAAATGCGTATAAGTCACTATCATCTTTTCTTTGTACATCTACCGTTGGATGAAACCATGTTTGTAATCCTAATTCTAAAACCTTTTCTCTCATCCACCAAACTACATCATCAGTTGATGTTATACCTGGTGTTATAACTTTAGTTGAAAATGCTTCCCTAATAATTGAACTGCTTATCTCTACAAGTTGGGAGTATACAGTCATCTCAAGTTTCGTTCTTGTCTCTATCCACGAAATTGCAAGATCCTCTGCCGATACAATTCTTTTCTTAAACTTTTGAGGTAGTATCTTATGGAGTTGATCAAAATGATATTTGCTTAATCCATCTGCAAGTGGTTCAAAACTTGATATATTAATTCCCAGTTTTTTTGGATTTTTATTAACTATGTAATCCTTTAGAGCCTCCCATTGATTTGGCTGCTGCTCTTTATTCCATATTGAAGGAATATTTTCTCCAAATGCATATCTAGCTATAGCAACGGATTCAAATTCTTTAGTTTGTGAGTCCAAAGAAAAAACAAGAATTGTCGTCCTCCTTGCATTAAGCCATGTTGGCGGTAACATTGTTTTAATTATTGGATCCTCATTGTACTCTCTTGCAATTAAAACCCACATATCGATTCCAGTTTTTTCCATAAGCTCTGGAAGAAGATTATTTAATCTATCTTTTTGAAGCTTATTTATAAAAGCTGCTCTTTCTTTTAGAGGAAGAATATCTTGAGAGTGTGAATTTATTATAAAAAGGGTCGATATAATTATTAATATTTTTCTCATGCTTTGGTAAAATATAAATATAAAAAATATTACTTTAGTGATAAATGTCTCAATATGTCAGATCAAAAAGATTCCAAACTAAAAGCGCTTAAATTAACATTAGATAAACTTGACAAAACATACGGAAAAGGTTCTGTAATGAGGTTGGGAGATCAAACTGTTGAGAAAATAGAATCTGTTTCTTCTGGATCAATTGGTTTAGATATTGCACTTGGAATTGGAGGCTATCCCAAAGGTAGGGTAATTGAAATATACGGACCTGAATCATCAGGAAAGACGACTCTTACTCTACATGCAATTGCTGAATGTCAAAAAGCAGGTGGAATTGCTGCTTTTATTGATGCTGAACATGCATTTGATAGATTTTATGCTGAAAAGCTAGGGGTTGATTTAGGAGAGCTAGTTATATCTCAACCAGATAATGGAGAGCAGGCACTTGAAATAGCTGATAATTTAATTAGATCTGGAGCTGTTGATGCCTTAGTTATTGACTCTGTTGCAGCATTAACTCCAAAAAGTGAAATTGAGGGTGAAATGGGAGACTCTAAGATGGGTCTACATGCTAGATTGATGTCACAAGCATTAAGAAAACTTACATCCTCTATTAGCAAAACTAATTGCACGGTTTTCTTTATTAATCAGTTAAGAGAGAAGATTGGAGTAATGTTTGGTAACCCTGAAACAACTACTGGGGGAAATGCTTTAAAATTTTACGCGTCTGTAAGAATTGACATTAGAAAATCTACTCAATTAAAAGATACTGAAGGTGGGGTCCTCGGTAATAAAACTAGAGTAAAAATTGTAAAGAATAAAGTTGCGCCACCATTTAAGACTGCAGAATTTGATATAATGTATGGTGAGGGAATTTCTAAAACCGGTGAAATATTAGATTTAGGTGTAGACTTGGAGATTATAGAAAAAAGTGGTTCATGGTTCAGTTACGGAGGTAGCAAGCTCGGACAGGGAAGAGACTCGGTTAAATCTATACTCAAGGATAATCCTGAACTATCTGAAGAATTAGAACAAAAGATTTTTGAGCTAATAAATACTGACTAATATAATATTTCTTTCCACTTGTTGATCGCTTCAAGAGCTGAACCCTCGGGATCATTTTCAATTTCCTGCCTAATTATCGAATACGCTTTTTCAGTTAGCATGGGTATATCATCTTGTGTAAGATTATTTACCTGAATTTTATCTAACACTTTTGCTCTAAGTTTTCCCGTTTTTCCAAATCTTGGATACCAAGGATGTTTTAGTTTACAATCATAGAAAACTATTGGAATTATTGGTAGATTGTTTTCTATTGCAATTTTAAAAGCGCCCCTTTTAAAATCACCTAAAAGGATAGTGTCGTCCAAATAATGAGTTTCAGGAAAAATACAAACATTGTAGCCGTTTTTTAGAACTTCATTAGCTTCTTTGTAAACGTTATACCTACTTTTGGAATCAGATCGGTCTACTAAAATTGCAGCCCTTCTGTAAATATATCCAAATATTGGTATCTCTGAAAGCTCTTTCTTTCCAACAAACACAAAAGGTTTCTTTGATAATATAAGCATCAAAAAAATATCCATATAGCTTGCATGATTAGCAATTATCATTGAGCTTTCCTCTGAATTTAACTTATCTATATTTTTAACTTTGACATAATACCCACATCCATGAAGAATAATTCTAGCCCATAGATTTCTTGCAATCCAAAATAAAATTGTATAACCCTTTGGAAGAAGTAATATAACAACAAGAAAAGGAAAATAAACAACAACTTGTATACCGGCTAAAAAATAGAACCAAACCCTTCCAAGCTTAAGCAAGATATTATTTAACATAATTTGAGCATATTGTTATCTCTCAAAGTTAATAGTATTTTGTTTCAACATAGAAAAAAAATATCTTTGTTTAGAAAAATTAATTCATGGCCAAAATTTTAACTGGCATTCAATCAACTGGAACTCCTCACTTAGGAAATATTCTTGGAGCTATTATCCCAGCTATAAAAATGGCAAATGAATCACATGAAGAGTCTTATCTGTTTATTGCAAATATGCACTCACTAACTCAAATTAAAAATAAAGAGATTCTAAAGAATAATACATTTACAACTGCGGCTGCCTGGCTAGCATTTGACTTAGATCCAAATAAAAGTTGTTTTTACAGACAAAGTGATATTCCAGAAGTTACAGAATTAGCATGGTATTTAAGTTGTTTTTTTCCATACCAAAGATTAAAGCTGGCACATTCATTTAAAGACAAATCAGAAAACTTAAAAGATGTAAATTCTGGACTATTCTCATATCCAATGCTTATGTCTGCTGACATATTAATTTATGATGCAAATATAGTCCCTGTTGGTAAGGATCAACTTCAACATCTTGAAATGACAAGAGATGTTGCAGCAAGATTCAATAACCTTATGGGAGATACATTTATAATACCGGAAGCAAAAATCCAAGGTAATAGTAATTATGTTACAGGAACAGATGGTCAAAAAATGAGTAAATCCAAGAATAATATAATTGACATTTTTTTAGATGACAAATCTCTAAAAAAACAGATAATGAAAATTCAAACCAAATCATTATCAGTTGATGAACAAAAAGATCCAGATGACTGTAATGTTTTCAGATTATATAAAATAATTGCAGAAGAAGAAAATATTAAAAATCTGGCCTCAAGATACAGGAAAGGCGGAATTGGGTATGGGGAATCAAAGGAAATCTTATATAGCGAGATCCTAAATAAGTTTGCTAAGAATAGGGAAAAGTTTTTTAAACTTATGGATGATAAAGAGATAGTAGAAAGGTTGCTAATAGATGGTGCGGCAAAAGCTAGAGTTCAAGCTCAAAAAGTTCTTAAAAGAGTTAGGGCTAGTGTTGGTTATTAAGTGTTTTTTTTTAAATTTACTTAATGACTATTTTCAAAGAAATTCAAGACTTACTTTATAATAATGATTGTGTTATTATACCTGAGTTTGGTGCCTTCATCCTTAAAAGTCATTCTGCATATATTCAAAACAATAACTTTTATCCACCTAAAAAAAGTATTTCATTTAATTCAATGCTAAATGAAAATGATGGTCTATTAGTTAAATATATAAGTACTAATAGAAATATCTCTTACAAGAAGGCTTTAAAGATTATAACTTATGAAGCACAGTCTTTAAATAAAAAATTGTCTAGATTTAGGAAAATTGATATTGAACTTTTAGGTAGTTTAGAATTAACTGAAGAAAATAATTTAGTTTTTTACCCAAATGAATCTATAAATTTTGACTCTAATTCATTTGGACTTGAGTCATTTTCAAGAGAGCCAATTCTAAAATCTATAAATGATAGTACACCAGAACCTAAAATAAATACTGTTCCTGTTTTTAGATATGCTGCTGTTCTTGTTGCTGTAATTGGATTAAGCTATTTTGGATATCTAAACTATACAAACTATATAGATAATGAAAAGCTCAGAAATATTGCAGTTGCTCAGGATCAAGTTCTTAAAAATATACAATCTGCAACTTTTAATTTAGGAGATCTCCCCTCAATAAACCTTAGAGTTTCCGGTCCAGTTAAAAATTCAAATAAGATATATTACAGTGTTATTGCTGGTTCATTTAGATCAAAAATTAATGCTGAAAAACATTTAAACTTTTTGATAAGTCAGGGATTCAATGCATCTTATACTTCAATAAACCCTAAAGGGTTATATAGAGTTGCTTATGCTAGACTCGACTCAAGAAACAAAGCTGCAAGACTAATTTCTGAAATAAGAAGTACTGGAGTTGATACATGGTTGTTAATAGAAAAATAGTATTAACGGGCTAGCCAAGTTGCTGGATTTTCTGGCTTTAATTCATTAAAAATATTAAATTTAAGTATTGTCTTACCTGTAGATTCATTTGTGAACACAATTCCAATTTCATCATTAGCTTCAACTTTATCT
>MDTE01001230.1_pt1 | contig 18676 bp, 17 predicted proteins | sample 811231 | NCBI WGS metagenome assembly MDTE01 (sample SAMN05326651, study PRJNA326480) | marine metagenome | isolation source: seawater | place: Indian Ocean: Red Sea | collected 2010 | reverse complement strand
CTTACAAAATTATAATGTGTTTTTTAAGACATCTTGATGAAAAGTCTGCTTTTGAAGTTTTAGATCAAGCTATCCAACATAAAGATAAAATTATTGCTGTTGGATTAGATTCTTCAGAAAAAGGAAATCCACCTAGTAAATTTAAAAATGTATTTAAAAAAGCAATAAAAGAAGGTTTTTTAACCGTAGCACATGCTGGTGAAGAAGGACCACCAGAGTATATCTGGGAAGCTATCAATCTTCTTGAGGTAAAAAGAATTGATCATGGCGTACAATGTCTAAAAGATGAAAAGTTAACTAAAGAGTTAATTAAGAAACAAATTCCATTAACTGTATGCCCACTTTCAAATATAAAACTTTGCGTTTTTAAAAATCTTGCAGAACATAATTTAAAAAAGATGTTAAACGAAGGGTTAATGGTAATGGTAAATTCTGACGATCCTGCATATTTTGGTGGTTACTTAAATGACAATTTAGTTGAATCCCAAGCAGCACTTAATCTGTCCAAAAATGAATTAAAAACCTTAATTATCAATTCATTCAAATCATCTTTTTTAAGCGAGGAAAGGAAGATGAAATGGATAAACAAAATCTAAAGAAAAAACATCATTAAACTGATTTAATTTTCTTTTCAATAAATTTTGGAATATCTTCTTCCGTTACAATATCTTCCTCTTTTGCATTTTTTGGTTGATAAGCATAGAGTAAGTGAAGTTTGCAGTAAGGGAATTTATCTACCGGTTTTCTTCCGCAAAAATGAAAATCTTTATCGGGAGGGTGACCAATAGGCCATTTACAAGTTACATCCGTTAATTCTTCAAGTGTTTTAGGATTTTCCTGTTCAAAGTTTTTATCTAAAAGAAGGGCTTTAAATCTTGCTTTTCTTCCAAGTTTTTGAGTCTTGTTTTCACTACTAGCGCTACTATTATTTTCCACATTTGATTTTGGTATTGGTTTTTTTGATTTTGCTCTTCCTTGTAAATTTAGTCGATGAGCTTTTCCTATAACTGCGTTTCTTGTTGTTTCACCAAGCATCGAAGCTATTTGACTAGCTGTATGACCCTTTTTCCAAAGTTCCTTTAATTTATTTTCTCTTTCAGGAGTCCAACTCATATTTGTTTATTGTTAAATTAAAGCTACTATATATTGTACTTTCAATAAAAAAATATACTTCATGTGGATATGTTATTAACAGCAACTTTAGTTTGCTGGTTTCCTTTATTTAGTGCTCTTTATGTATATAAGTTTTCGTCATGGTTGAAATAGAGAAAAAATACAAAATTTATGAGAAAAACTTTGGCTTTGTAAACTGGATTGGCCTGTGGACACTTTATAAGAAAGAAGTACTAAGATTTTTAATAGTTCTTATCCAAACAGTTGTTTCTCCACTTGTTACATCTCTTCTATTTTTATTTGTGCTCTCTTTAGCAATAGGCAACGAAAGAGGAGAAGTTTTAGGTTTTCCATTTATAACTTTTTTAGCTCCAGGTCTGATAGCTATGCAAGTTATTCAGCAGGCCTTCTCCCACACATCTTCTTCAATGATGATTGGGAAAATACAAGGTAATATAGTTGATGTTTTATATGCACCTTTAACCTCAGGTGAAGTTAATCTAGCAATGAACTTAGCTGCGTGCACCAGAAGCATAATGATTGCAGTAGTATCTATAGTAGTATTTAGCTTTTTAATTGAGTTGCAATTTTATAACTTTTTTTACATTTTTATTTATACTTTACTCGGAGCATTTTTTTTAGGTTCTTTGGGTACAATTGTTGGTCTATGGGCTGAAAAGTTTGACCATATGGCATCCGCCACTAATTTCATTATAGTTCCGCTTTCTTTTTTATCCGGCACATTTTATACAGTAGATAAGTTGCCCGAGATTTTACAAAATATAAGTAGCATTAATCCATTCTTTTATATCATAGATGGTTTTAGATATGGTTTTTTAGGTGTTGCAGACGGATCAATAGGATTTGGTCTTTTTTACTTATTTATAATAAATTGTATTACTTATTTTGTTGCATATATTTTGTTTAAAAAAGGTTATAAAATAAAATCTTAATTTAATTATGAGTTCTATTCTTGGTACATATGCAAGAAAAGCTATTTCTTTTACTCAAGGAAAAGGAAGTTATCTTTTTGCTGAAAATGGTGAAAAATATTTAGACTTTGTTCAAGGTATTGCGACCAATATCTTGGGCCACTGTCACGAACATTTAGTAAAAACAATCCAAGATCAATCCAAAAAATTATGGCATGTCTCTAATGCTTTTGTTATTCCGGAACAGGAAAAATTAGCTAAAAGGTTAACAGAAAATTCATTCGCAGATTTTGTATGCTTTCAAAATTCTGGTACAGAAGCAACAGAAGCAAGTATTAAGATTGCTAGAAAGTATTTTCACAAAATTGGAAAACCTGAAAAAAATAGAATTATTACATTTAAGGGTGCTTTTCATGGAAGAACGTTAGCAGCATTATTTGCTGCTAATAATCCTAAACATACAGAAGGTTTTGCACCAAATGTAGATGGATTCGACCAAGTTCCTTTTGCAGATCATGAAGCTATAAAGAAAACTATAAATAAAAATACCGCTGCAATTATGGTTGAAACAATAATGGGAGAAGGTGGAATTAAAGTAGTGCCTGATTTTTGCATTAAAGGTTTAAGAGATCTTTGTGATGAACATGATTTGCTTTTAATTTTAGATGAAGTGCAGTCTGCCTATAGAACAGGAAATTTTTTTGCATTTGAAAGCTCAGGCATCATGCCTGATATTGTCCCTATAGCAAAAGGTATAGGTGGCGGATTCCCACTAGGTGCATGTTTGGTGACAAAAAAAGTATCTGTTGGAATGACACCAGGCACTCACGGAAGTACTTTTGGGGGCAACCCTCTTGCTATGGCAGTTGGCAATGCTGTACTTGATATTATTTTAGAAAAAGACTTTTTAAAAAATGTAAAGAAAAAAGGTGAATATTTTGAAAAAGGTTTAAATAAAATTAAAAACAAGCACCCAAAAATAATTAAAGAAATCAGAGGCATGGGCTTAATTAGAGGATTAAAACTATTTGTAGATAATACAAAATTCATAGAAAAACTCATGAAGCATAAATTGCTTGCAATTAAAGCTGAAGAGAATGTTATTAGACTTTTTCCTCCATTAGTAGTTACTGATAAAGAATTAGATGAAGGTTTAGATAAAATCGAACAAGCTTGTAAAGATATGAATTAGTTATGAATAATTTTATAAGCTTAAGAGATATAGATAAAAAAGAATTAAGAAAAATTATTGATAACGCAAAATCACATAAGAAAAAGAAATTATCAACAAGCGATTATAAACCTATGCAAGGTAAAACATTAATAATGATTTTTGAAAAACCTTCAACAAGAACAAGAATTTCTTTTGAACTTGCGATGAAACAGCTAGGAGGTCAATTGTTAGTATTAGATCCGAAAGAAAGTCATTATGGAAGTGGAGAGGAAAACATACACGATACAGCAAAAGTTTTATCTCAATATGGAGACATAGTGATGATGAGAACACACAAGCATAATCATTTTTTAGAATTTTCTAAACATCTAGATATTCCTTTAATAAATGGATTAACGAATTTAAGTCATCCTTGCCAAATTATGTCAGACATAATGACATTTGAAGAATTAAAAGGCCCAATAAAAAATAAAAAAATTGCCTGGCTAGGAGATGGAAATAATATAGTTTATTCTTTAATCGAAGCTTCTGTTCAATTTGAATTTCAATTATCTATTGCAACACCAAAAAAATTTATGCCTGATAAGAAAATTATCAAATGGGCTCAAAATAAAAAAGCAGAAATTATAATAACGAAAAATCCTAAAGAGGCAGTTAGTTTGGCTGATTGTGTTATGACTGACAAATGGATTTCAATGGGAGATAAATCTAATAAAATAAAAAAGAAAAAAATTTTAAAGCCTTATCAGGTTAATAATAAAATAATGAACTTAGCAAAAAAAGATGCAATTTTTATGCATTGTTTGCCAGCTAATAGAGGAGAAGAAGTTACCGATGGTGTAATGGATGGAAAACAGTCTGCGGTTTGGTTAGAAGCTTTAAACAGAATACATGTACAAAAAAGTATTATAGAATGGTGCCTTAAGTAAATTATTGTAAAGGTATAGGATTATCTGAATTTTGATTCATAAATACAATCACTGCAGCTCTCTCTTCTGCGCTTTTTAATCCGGCATAAGACATTTTTGTTCCTTTGATCCAATCTTTTGGTTTAATTAAAAAACCATTCATTTCTTCAGCTGTCCAAATCTTTCCGTGAGCAACCATTGCTTTTGAATATTTATAATCTGGAAGTGATCCAGCTGGTCTTCCAAGAACATTATATAAAGCTGGCCCAATTTTATTTGATCCACCTTTTGCAATGCTATGGCATGCCGCACATTTTTTAAAAACCTTTTCTCCATCGGCCACACTTGCTGAAGCTAATAATGCCATAATGTCTCCAGTTTGAGAATCATGCGATGCTTTTTCTTCTGAAGCGCTGGTAGCAGTTGTGGTACTAGCTACTTGGTAGGCAGATTTTTCGGGCTTCTGCACGTTATAGATAACATCTGTCATTTTGTTAATTCCTACTACGAGCATTAAAGTCAGAACAACAGAAACAATAATTTTATTCATTTTAAATAAGTTAATAAATTTAGTACAACTGATTACAAATATATCACGTCTTAGATTAAAAAAATAAACTTTAAAAAGTTTATTTTGCGACGGTTAGACGCACAATTTAGTTGTTTATGAAAAATAGTGTAATAATTATACCTTCTCGTTTGGCGGCTAAAAGATTTCCAAACAAGCCATTAGCTACAATTAATGGATTGCCTATGATAGTGCATGTATTGAATAGGGCAAAAGAGTCTAATGTCGGCAAAGTGCTAGTTGCAACACCAGATAATGAAATATTTAAAATTGTGGAAAAAAACGGAGGAGAAGCGTTTTTGACTAAAGGAACTCATCTTTCTGGATCTGACAGAATTTTTGAGGCATTTAATGAGAAGTTTAAAAATAATGCTGATTTAATAATAAATCTTCAGGGCGATATGCCAAACATAAATCCTCAAAGTATTTTAAATTTAGAAAAGAATATGAGAAAAAGTGGTTCTGACATAGGCACACTAGCTTCAGTATTGGATGAGGGTGATGTTGAAAATAGCAATGTTACAAAAGTACTAGTAGATGAAGATTTAACAAATGATAATTTTATTGAAGCAAAAGATTTTTTTCGCATGAAGAAAGATTTAAAAAATCATAAAATTTACCATCATATTGGAATTTATGCCTTTACAAATGATGCTTTAACAAAGTATGTAAGGTTTCCTAGATCTAAATTAGAAAAAGAAAGAGATTTAGAACAAATGAGAGCAATGGAAAATAATATGATAATCAAGGTAGCTTTGAGCGATTCTATTCCTTTGGGAGTTGATACAGAAGAAAGTTTAAAAAAAGTGTCTGAAGAAATGAAAAAAAAATGACGGAAAAAATTAAAATTGCATTTCAAGGGGAGGAAGGAGCCTATTCTCATTTAGCCAGTCTTGAAATATATCCAAATGCAAAAGTAAAAGCATGTTCAACTTTTGAAGAAGCTTTTCAACTAGCAAAAGATGATTCGAGTTACAGGATTATGATACCAATAGAAAATTCTTTAGCAGGAAGAGTTGCGGATATACATTATTTGATTCCAAAATATAAACTTCAAATTCATGCTGAACATTTTCAAAAGGTCAATCATAACTTACTCGGTATTAAAAATTCAAAAATAGAAAATATTAAAACTGTGAGAAGCCATTCTCAGGCAATAGGACAATGCAGAAAGATAATTGCAAATAATAAATTAAAAGCAATTATATCAGCAGATACTGCTGGCTCAGCAAAATTTATTGCAGAAAAAAATGACAAAACCGAATCAGCGATTGCTTCAACCCTTGCTGCAAAAATTTATAATTTAGACATATTAAAATCAAATATTGAAGATGAATCAGGAAATGTAACAAGATTTTTTGTTATGGGAAAAGATGCTAAACATCCGCAACTGAAAGATAAAAAATATATTACAAGTTGTATTTTTAAACTCAAAAGTATTCCAGCCGCCCTATATAAAGCATTAGGTGGTTTTGCAACAAACGGTATTAACTTATGCAAGCTGGAAAGTTTTTCAGTTAAAAATACATTTGATCAGGTTAACTTTTATATTGATATAGAAGGTCATATAGAAGACCCATCTGTGCAAAAATCGCTTGAAGAATTAGGTTTTCACACAGAGAAATTAGATATATTGGGCGTTTATGAAGCTCATCCTTTTAGATTAAAAAATTAAGAAACAACCTACACGTATATTGTAGTTATTAATTTTATATTGGTATAATAAAACAGGAGGCTGGCAGCGGGTGGAATTTTTCGTATAACCCGGTCAGGACGGAAACGTAGCAGCCGCACCGAAAACATTTCAGGTTGTTGTTCAGTCTCCTAAAAAACAGATATGGAACACAAAAGTCACAAAGTCCTGGCATTAAAATACAGACCAAAAAACTTTAATGAATTAATTGGTCAAGACATAATGGTTCAAACTATAACTAATTCTATTAAATTAAATAAACTACCAAACGCCTATTTGCTTACAGGGATACGTGGAGTTGGTAAAACGACAACAGCCAGACTTATTGCAAAAGCATTAAATTGTAATAAAAATTTTCTCAAAGAAGATAATTGTAATTGTAACAATTGTGAAGAAATTGCTAATTCAAAACATCTTGATGTATTGGAAATGGATGCAGCTTCAAAAACGGGGATTGATGATGTTAGAGAATTAATAGAATCTTCAAAATATAATCCTACTAGCGCAAGATATAAAATATTTATTATAGACGAAGTGCATATGCTTTCAAAACAAGCCTTTAATGGACTATTAAAAACTTTAGAAGAGCCTCCTCCACATTTAAAATTTATTTTTGCAACAACAGAAGTAAAAAAAATACCAGTCACTATTATTTCTCGCTGCCAACGATTTGATCTGCATAGAGTTCCTATGAAAGTTTTATTAGATAACTTGAAAAAAGTTCTAAAGATTGAAAATGGTAAGCTATCTGATAAAGCACTCCAGCTTATAGCTAAATCTTCAGAAGGATCAGTAAGAGATTCATTGTCACTTTTAGACAGAGCGCTTGTAAGTCAAAATATTGCTGGGAAAGAAATAGATGAAGAATTTGTAAGAAAAATGTTAGGAATAGTTGATAAATCTAAAATTATAGAAATTTTACAATTAATTATTAATGGCGATCAAAAAGAATCAATAAAATGTTTAAGACAACTAATAGAACAGGGGATTGATCCTTCTAATTTTTTAAATGATTTCCTAGAGATAATACATTTTGTTATACAAAAAAAAGATTTAGGCGACTTTGACTCAGACTTATCTTTGTCCGAAACTGAAGTGGAAATGATAAATTCGCTATCAAAAAATGTAAACGTCTCAACTCTAATGATTTTCTGGCAGTTTACGTTAAAAGGTATAGAGGAATTATCACTCGCATCTAATCAAATTTTATCTTTGGAAATGTTAATTATTAGATTGCTACATTTAAAAGACATTCCTTCATATCAATCAGTATTAGACTTAATAAAAGAAAAAGGTTTAAAAAATGAAAATGGGAATTTTGTTACTCAAGAACCAAGTAAAATGAATGAAAAATTACAATATGAAGAAAATAAAATTTCTAAAGATCAAATCAAAACAACTTTGCAAACCAAACCTAAATCAGAAGCCTTGTCATCTGAAGCTAGCGCAATTAAGATTTCAACATTTAATGATTTAATTAATTTAGCTTCGAAAAAAAAAGAAGCAGGTCTTAAATATGATTTAGAAAGAAATGTAAATCTAATTAAATTTTCTTATGGAAAAATACATATAGCTTTTAATGAAAAACTTGGAAAAGACTTTGTTAGGAACTTATCTGAAAAATTAATAGAGTGGACAGGTAAAAGATGGGTAATTACACTCACAAAAGATGTTGGTGAAAAATCATATATTGAAAAACAAAATAATGAAAAAAATAAAATTTTAGAAGAAGAAAAGAAGAAAGATATATATAAGAAGTTTAAGCAGATTTTTCCAGATAGTGAATTAGTAGAAGTTTTAAAAAAGGATTAAAAAATGCCAGACTTTACAGACCTGATATCTCAAGCAAAAAAAATGCAAGAAAAAATGAAAGAGACGCAAGAATCTCTTAAAAAAATTGAAGTTGAGGGTATTTCGGGCGGGAACTCAGTAAAAGTTATAATGAACGGAGATGGTGAGCTAAAAAAAATTTTACTGGATGATTCTTTATTAAAAGAATCCAAAGAAATATTAGAAGATTTAATAGTTGCTGCGCATAATGATGCAAAATCAAAATTAAAAAAGAAAACTTCAGAAGAAATTTCAAAAGTAACTGGCGGGATTAGTTTACCACCAGGATTTAAGTTTCCTTTCTAAAAAGTAAAATGGCTAAAGATAATATTAAAGAAATAGAAGATTTAATAAAAATAATTTCAAAATTGCCTGGTTTAGGACCAAAATCAGCACGAAGAATTGTATTAAAACTCATTAATAATAGAGAAGAGCTAATCAAACCATTAGCAAAAACTTTAGCAGAGGTTTATAAAAATATTGTACGGTGCAGTAATTGCGGAAATCTTAAATCAATTAATTCAAATTGTGTTTGTTTAAGTAAAAAATATGATCAAATTTGTGTTGTTGAGAACATTGCTGATATGTGGGTTATTCAAGGAACTGGTATTTTTAAAGGACAATACCATATTTTAGGTGGAACACTTTCCTCTGTAGAAAATAAAAAAGGTGATGGTTTACTAATTTCATCGTTAGTTGATAGAGTGAAAAAAAATTCTATCAAAGAAATAATATTAGCTACTAGTGCAACAATAGAAGGTCAGACAACAGCACACTACATACAAGATAGTTTAAAAAGCATGAACGTTAAAATATCTAAATTAGCCCAGGGATTGCCAGTTGGTGGGGAAATCGAATTTTTAGATGACGGTACTTTATTTTCGGCTTTCAAAAATAGAGGGCCAGTTAGTAAATCTTAAATTTGTTCATATAAAGAAAGTGTTAGAAAATCATCAAAATTTTTCTTAGTTATCATTTCTTTAAAAATTTTTGCTGCTTTTCTAAATGGTATTTTTTCAAAAATTTCATTTCCGACATTATTTTTAATTTTGTTTAGCTCATCTTTAATTAAAGTATCAATTAATTTTTCATCAACTGATCTACCATCGTCTAAATTAATTTTATATTTTATCCAAACCCAAAGTTGAGCTCTACTCACTTCACAAGTTGCAGCATCTGCCATTAGATAGTTTACTACCGTGCAACCTGTTCCAGCTAACCAATAAGCCATGTATTCAATTCCTTCTTGCAGATTTTCCCTTACACCTGGCTCAGTTATTGCATTTTCTATTTTTGGTTCATCAAGTAAATCTCTTCTTTTAATTTTTATATTATTATATTTATTGAGTTGATTAGGTCCTTTGAAATTTTTCTCAAATATATTTTTGACTGGCTCAACTAAGCTTGGATGAGCAACCCAAGCACCATCATTTCCCTGGTTTAATTCTCTTTCTTTATCCTTCTTAACTCCAGCTAAAGCTTTATCATTTATTTCTGTTGGGTTTGATTTTGCAATAACTTGTGCCGACATTCCTCCCATTCCAAAGGCACCTCTTTTGTGACAAGTATCAACAAGCAATTTATTATAATTAGACATAAATGGAACAAACATATTTACTTTTGATCTATCTGGTAAAATAACTTTTTTAGTATTTCTATAGACTTTTTGATAAGAAAAAAGGTAATCCCACCTTCCCGCATTTAAACCTACTATATGATCTTTGAGTTCCCATAGAAATTCATCCATTTGAAAAACAGCGTTAATGGTTTCAATTAAAACAGTAACCTTAACTGTGCCAACATCTAGGTTCAGTTTTTTTTCACAAAAAGTTATTACATCATTTAGCATTCGACATTCCAAATAATGTTCTAATTTAGGTAAATAAAAGTATGGTCCGCTACCTTTTTTAATAAGTTTTTTTGCATTATGATATAAAGAAAGACCTAAATCAAAAAAAGTTCCAGAAATTCTCTTGCCATTTATTTTTATATTTTTTTCTTCAAGATGTAATCCTCTAGGCCTGATAATTAGAACAGCTGTTTTTTCTTTTAGCTTATATTCTTTACCGCTTTCTTCATCTTTAAAATCTATTTTATTATCCAAGGCATCTTTTATATTTAATTGACCCTGAATAAGATTATCAAATGTGGGTGTTAAAGAATCTTCAAAGTCTGTCATATAACAATCCGCTCCACAGTTTAAAGCAGAAATAAACATTTTTTTAGGAATCGGTGGGCCAGTAATCTCAACTTGTCTTTTTAAAAGATCTTTAGGAATACCCTTTATTTTCCAATTATCTTCTCTAATTTTTTTAGTTTCGGTCAAAAAATCGAGTTTTTGACCTGTATCAATAGCTAATTGTCTTTTTTCTCTCTCTTTTAACAATTCTAATCTTTTATCGTTGAATTTTTCGTGAATCTCTTGAATAAATTGTAAAGCCCCCTCAGATAGAATTTCATCGTATCTGGACAAAATTTGGCCATTAATCTTTATAATTTTATTCATTAAGTAAAATAATTTATGTTTATAAGTATTTTTAATCAAGTATTATTAAATTTAATTTATGAAAAATTATTTAGATTTTGAAAAAGATATAAAATATTTGCAGGAAGAGCTTGATAAGCTAAAAGATCCATTCAACAAAGAAGGCATATCCGAAGTTAATACTGAAAAAATTTCTAAACTACAATCAGAGATTGATAAAAAACTTAAATCTTCCTACGCAAACTTAAATCAATGGCAAAAAACTCAAGTGGCTAGACATGAGGAGAGACCAAAATCAAAATTTTTTATTCAAAATTTATTTGAAAATTTTATCAATTTGTCAGGTGATAGGAAATTTTCTGAAGACGAGGCTATTTTGGCAGGGTTTGCTACCTTTAAAGGCAAATCTGTTTTGGTTTTGGGTCAAGAAAAAGGAGAAGATCTTGATAGTCGTCTTAAAAGAAATTTTGGCATGATGAGGCCAGAAGGATACAGGAAATGTATAAGATTAATGAAACTTGCTGATAAATTTAATATTCCAGTAGTATCATTTATTGATACTCCTGGAGCTTACCCCGGGATAGGTGCAGAACAAAGAGGGCAAGCAGAAGCAATAGCTAAATCTATTGAATGTTGCATGTCACTTAAAGTTCCAATTATTTCAATTATAATTGGAGAAGGAGGTTCAGGTGGAGCGATTGCTTTGGCATCTGCAAATAAAGTTATTATGTTGGAAAATGCAATTTATTCAGTTATTTCTCCAGAGGGCTGCGCTTCAATTCTTTGGAGAGATCCAACAAAATCTTTGGAAGCTGCCAAGGCAATGAAACTTACATCAAGTGAACTTTTAAATATGGGTATAATTGATGGCACAATTAAAGAACCATTGGGCGGAGCTCATAGAAATAAAGACGAAATAATTTCTTCTGTAGAGCAGGAACTAACAAAAAATTTAAAATATTTCGAACAATATTCTAGAGAAGAAATATTAAATCAGAGAAAAAATAAATTTTTAAATATTGGTAAGAGCAGAAGTTTCACAGTATTTTCTAGTGATAAAGGCGGCTTCCTAAAAAGCAGTAATTTTTTAATAAATATTAAACAAAAAATTATAAAAGAAAAATTTAAGTTTTTTATAGTACTAGGATTAATTGTGCTTGCAGGATTATTTTTAATTTAGAAATTATAGAGATCCACAACAATTTTTGTATTTTTTACCAGTAGCTGGACATTTTTCATTTCTAGATATTTTTTCATTTTTTTTAATTTCTAATAAACAATCAGGATTATTTGCTCTACTTTTATTGGAACTTATATTTTTTTCTTCTTGTGGAACGACTTCAAGATTGTTCAAAAACGTTATAAAATCAATCTTAATTTTGTACAATAAACCTTCAAATAATTTAAACGCTTCTCTTTTAAATTCTTCCAGCGGATCTTTTTGTGCGTAACCTCTTAATCCTACAACTTGTCTTAAGTGTTCTAAATACTGCAAATGTGACCTCCAACGAAAATCTATTGTTTGTAAAAAAATTCTTTTTTCAAGATCTAAATTTACAGTTTCTGTAAGCAAATCACTCCTTTTTTTTCTGAACTCAGAAAATTTTTCTTTTAGGGCATTTTCAAAATCTTTATTTTTAAAATTTATAATATTTACTAATTCTTCATCGTTAAATATTTTGCCCATTGCAGGTTTTATTTTTGTTTTAAACGCTTCAATTTGATTTTCTCTACTGTAAATTTCTTTTTCATTTAAAAAGTTTTTTACTAAATCATCTATAAAGGAAATGATTATTTCGCTTATATTACTTGATTTTAGGACCTCTTTCCTTTGTTCAAATATAACTTTTCTTTGATCATTCATGACATCATCAAATTTTAGTAAAGTTTTTCTAATATCAAAATTTCTTGCCTCAACTCTTTGCTGCGCCTTTTCTAAAGCTTTATTAATCCAAGGATGATCTATTGACTCACCTTCTTTTAGGCCAAACTTTTTCATAATTCCATCTATGGATTCTGATCCGAATATTCTCATTAGGTCATCCTCTAAACTTATATAAAATATGGAATTTCCGGGATCCCCTTGTCTTCCTGACCTTCCTCTTAATTGATTATCAATTCTTCGACTTTCATGTCTTTCAGTTCCTATAACAAATAAGCCTCCATTTTCAATTACTTGCTTTTTTTGTTTTAAAATTAGTTCTTCTTCGTTATCTAATTTTTCTTTAATTAGAGCATTTTGTTTCCCGCCTAATTGAATATCAGTACCACGACCAGCCATATTGGTTGCTATTGTAATAGCGTTTGGTTTTCCAGCCTCAGCTATTATTTTTGCTTCTTTCTCGTGATGTTTTGCATTTAAAACATTATGATTAATTTTTTTGGCTTTGAGGAAATTTGAAATTTTTTCAGATTTTTCTATGCTAGTAGTGCCTACTAAAACAGGTTGTTTATTTTTATAACAATCTTCAATTTTTTTAGTTATAGCATTGTACTTTTCTTTTTCTGTTCTAAAAATTTGATCATTTAGGTCAGATCTAATCATAGGTTTATTAGTAGGCACCGAAACAGTCTTTAACTTATAAATGTCATAAAATTCTTCAGCCTCTGTAATTGCTGTTCCGGTCATTCCTGATAATTTTTCATAAAGTCTAAAATAATTTTGGTAAGTTATTGAAGCTAATGTTTGATTTTCACTTTGAATTTCAACATTTTCTTTAGCCTCTATAGCTTGATGTAACCCATCAGAAAATCTTCTTCCTTCTAATATTCTTCCTGTAAACTCATCAATAATTTGAACCTTGCCATCTTTAACTATGTAATCAGTATCTTTGGAGAATAATAAGTTTGCCTTCAAAGCTTGGTTGATATGGTGAACTAAATTAATATTTTGCGGATCATAAAAATTGTTATTTTTTAAAACACCGTAACTTTTTGATAGTTTTTCTATTCTATCTATTCCTTTTTCAGACAACATAACATTCTTATTTTTTTCATCTAGTTCATAGTCAACTTTTTCTAATTTTTTTACAAACTTGTTTGATACAAAATATTGATCCGATTTATCTTCTGTAGCTCCAGAAATTACTAGAGGAGTTCTTGCTTCATCTATAAGAATACTATCTACTTCATCTACAATACAAAAAAAATGATTTCTTTGAACCATTTCATCAAGATTGTATTTCATATTGTCTCTTAGATAATCAAAACCAAATTCATTATTAGTTCCATAAGTTACATCACAGCTGTAATTTTTTTTTCTTACAACATCATCCATTTCATTGGTTATACATCCAACAGATAAACCTAAAAATTTATATATTTGGCCCATCCATTCCGAATCTCTTTTTGCTAAATAGTCATTTACAGTTACAACATGAACACCTTTTCCAGTTAAAGCATTTAAAAATACTGGTAGAGTAGAAACTAAAGTTTTTCCTTCTCCTGTTTTCATCTCAGCGATTTTTCCTTGATGAAGTATAATTCCTCCCATTAACTGCACATCGTAATGTCGTTCTCCCAACGTCCTTCTTGCAGTCTCTCTGGTGAGCGCAAAAGTCTCAGGAATTAGATCTTCTAAACTCATTCCTTTATTTAACTTTTCTTTTAACTCCATCGTTCTTGATGGAAAATCTTGATCAGGAATTGCTTTAATTTTTGTTTCTAGATCATTAATTTTTTTTACAGTAGATTTTATTTGAGATAGCTCTCTTTGACTTGAATTCTTTATAAATTTACCAATAATTGAGCCAAAATTAAGCATAAATATTTATATTTTTTATTTTAATTAACATAAAGTATATTAGTTCGACTAAGATTTATATATAAGCAATAATAAAAAATTTTAAATACCAATGACTGTCAATTTGAAAAATTTTCTTAATCCAAAAGTTAAAATATCAAAAATGGGTGAATTTCAAGAATTACAGCCTATTAACGGTCTAGAGATTTCTTCCGTATCAGCTGATTTATATGGGGATGGCAGAGACGATTTATTTCTAGCTTATTTTCCAGAAGGAGCAAACTTTGCCGGTGTTTACACAACATCAAAAGTTACATCAGCTACCATAAATTGGAATTTAAAGATTAAAAGGCATTTTGTAAAAGGGCTTTTAGTTAATACACAAAATGCAAATACTTTTACAGGAATAAAAGGAGCTCAAGCATTAAAGGAAGTAGCTAATACTTTGTCTAAATCTCTTACATTAAAATCATCTCAATCTCCAAAAGGAGTTAGTGATGTAGTAAAAATAACAGATCTATTGTTTGCTTCAACTGGTGTAATTGGTGAAGATTTTTCAAAAGCTTCTATAAAAATTAAGAATGCTATTCCAGATCTTGTGAAAAAATTAAAAACTGATCAAAATAAATTTGTTTGGTTTAAAGCTGCTGGTTCTATAATGACTACAGATACCCGTCCAAAAGTTGCTTATGAAGAATGTAAAATAGGAAGTAAAGTAGTTAAAATTTGTGGAATAGCAAAAGGCTCAGGAATGATAGCTCCAAACATGGCTACAATGCTTTCATTTATTTTCACTGATGCAAATATACCTTCAGTATTTTTAAAAGCCATTTTGAAAAAAAATGTTGCGACTACTTTCAACTCTATAACTGTCGATGGCGATACATCGACAAATGATATGGTTGCAATTTTTGCTACAAGCAAAGCACAAAATCCAAAAATATATAATATTTTAGACCCTAAACTTGTAGAGTTTGAAAAAGCTTTACACAGATTAACTTTAAATTTAGCTAAACAAATTGTGGTGGATGGAGAAGGGGCAAAAAAATTTATTACTATTAAAGTCATTAATGCTAGATCCGTCAATATGGCGAAAAATATTGGTTTTTCTATTGCAAATTCACCTTTGTTTAAAACTGCTATAGCTGGAGAAGATCCCAACTGGGGAAGAATTGTTATGGCTGTTGGTAAAGCAGGTGAAAATATTGCAGCTAACAAATTACAAATAAAAATTGGAAATTATCTTATTGTAGATCAGAATAAAAGAGCACCTGAATACGACGAGGAACAAATAAAAGATTACATGAAATGGGATTCAATTGAGATCGAGGTAAATCTAAATATTGGAAACGGTTCTTTCACTGTTTATACATGTGATTTTACACATGATTACATAGATATAAATGCAGATTATAGAAGTTAACTATTTTTTTTTATACTTACTTAGATAATATACTTACCAATGATAAAATATAACTTAGAATGTACTTGTGGAAAAATGTTCGAAAGCTGGTTTTCTGGATCAAAAGAGTACGATCTTTTAAAAAAGAAAGAACTAATTAATTGCATTCATTGTAATTCAACTTCAGTTAAAAAAACACTAATGACTCCAAATTTAACAGGCAAAGCGAATAAAATACCCAAAGAGGACAAGAGAGAGAGAAAATTGAGAAAACAACTTATTGAATTTAGGAAGTACATAGAGAAAAACTGCAAAGATGTTGGTGATAAATTCTCTCAAGAGGCTAGAAATATACACTACGATAAGAAAACAAATAAAGGTATATATGGTAAAGCTACACCCGAAGAAACTTTAGAGTTATTGGAAGAAGGTATTGATGTTGCTACAATACCGTGGGTAAAAAAGTCAGATAATTAATTCTTCAAAAAAGTGGAAATATAATTTACAGAAGCATCACGACTTTCATACCATTTATTTTTTAGCAAGTTAAATTTCATTCCAATTGTATCATCAATTATAAAATTCTTTTTATTTGCAATAATTTTTAATTCATCTGGAGTTAAAAATTTATTCCAATCGTGAGTACCAATTGGCAGCCATCTCAAAATATATTCTGCTCCTAAAATTGAGAAAACATATGATTTTAAGTTTCTATTAATTGTAGCTACAAACATTATTCCTTTTTTTTCTATTAATTTTCCACACTTCTCAATAAATAAATCTACATTCGCAACATGTTCAACTACTTCCATATTTAATATCACATCAAATTTTTTTTCAAATCTCATATTTTCTGGAGAGGTATGTATATAATTTATATCTAGATTCATTTCCTTGGCATGTAGTTTGGCTGCTTCAATATTATTTTTTGAAGCGTCTATGCCAGTAACTTTTGCACCCAGTCTTGTTAAAGGTTCACATAATAGTCCACCTCCACAACCAATATCTAGGATCTTTATGTTATTTAAAGGCGCTGATTTTTTCGGATCAATTTTTAAATAAAAGATAAGCTTTTCTTTAATAAAATTAATTCTGGCTGGATTAAAAAGATGCAAGGGTTTAAATTTACCATTTGGATTCCACCAATCTTTGGCCATTCTTGAAAATTTTTCTACTTCTGTTTTGTCTACTGTATTCATATTAATATTCGATTAGATTTACTTGTGTAATATTATAATAAAGAGTATTTATTACAAAATAATATATAAAGTAAATTAAATTTTTTAATGAAAAGATTAGCACTTAAATTTGGCGGAACTTCTGTAGGTAGTATTGAAAAGATAAAAAGTATAGCCAATATAATAAAAAAGAAACATAAAGAAGGTAACGAGATTATAGTTATTGTTTCAGCCATGTCGGGCGTAACAAATGATTTAATTAAAAAATCAAAATCTATAAGCAAAAATTTTGATGCTATGGAATTAGATGTGTTGCTTTCTGCGGGAGAGCAAATATCAAGTTCTCTATTATCGGGCGCTATTATTAACTTAGGACTTAAAGCGAGATCCTGGTTGGGTTGGCAGATTCCCATTATAACAGATAAAAATTATAATGCTGCACAGATAAAAAATATAGAAACAAAAGAAATTTTAAAATTTCTATCAAAAAAAGGAATAGCTATAATTTCAGGTTTTCAAGGAATTTCTGTTGAAAATAGGATTACCACGCTGGGAAGAGGAGGGTCAGATTTATCAGCTGTTGCAATTGCAAAGTTTTTTAATGCAGATTCTTGTGAAATTTATACTGATGTAGAGGGAATTTTTACAACTGATCCTTCTATGTATAAGAAAGCAAAAAAAATTGACAAAATTTCCTATGAAGAAATGTTAGAAATGGCTTCGTTAGGAGCTAAAGTTATGCAACCAGGTTCTGTTCAAGCGTCAATGATGTATGATATTCCAGTTCAAGTCAGATCAACATTTTCTCAAAAAAAAGGTACAACTATAACTTCAGAAAATGAAATAAATTATAAAAAAGCTATTACAGGAATAACTTATTCAAAAAATGATGCAAAAGTGACTCTTTTAGGAGTTGTAGATAAGCCAGGAGTTGCAGCAAATATTTTTGAACCTTTGGGGCAAAATAATATTAATGTTGATATGGTAATACAAAATACATCTCCCGATGGCAACGAGACTGATGTAACTTTTACCATTAAAATGGAAGATTTATCTAAAACGTTAAAATTGATTAAAAAAAATAAAAATAATTTACGTTACAAAAAAATAATTTATGATCGTAAGGTATCCAAAGTATCTATAATTGGCGCAGGCATGATTTCCAGTCCTGGAGTTACGTATAAAATGTTTAGATCATTAGCAGATGAAAAAATAAATATTTTAGCTATCTCAACTTCTGAAATAAAAATATCTGTTTTAATTCATGAGAAAATGATACAAAAAGCAGTTAAAGCTTTGCATAAAACATTTGAATTAAATTAATAGACAAATGAGCATAAGACCATTTCGCGATATAAAAAGACGTAAAACAAAAAAAATTAAAGTAGGAAGCGTTGAAGTAGGTGGAGACGCTCCGATATCTGTTCAATCTATGACCAATACTTTAACAACGGACATAGAAAAAACAGTGAAACAAATTAATGAACTAACCGAAGCGGGCGCAGATATTGTAAGAGTTTCTTGTCCAGACAAAGATTCATCTCTGTCACTTAAAAAAATTATACCAAAAGTTAAAACACCCATCGTGGCTGATGTCCATTTTCATTACAAAAGGGCAATAGAGGCAGCTGTATCTGGAGCTCATTGTCTT
>MDTE01137817.1_pt1 | contig 18678 bp, 15 predicted proteins | sample 811231 | NCBI WGS metagenome assembly MDTE01 (sample SAMN05326651, study PRJNA326480) | marine metagenome | isolation source: seawater | place: Indian Ocean: Red Sea | collected 2010 | reverse complement strand
GAATCTTCAAGCACATAAATATAATCGGCAGTGCGAAACAGAGTGTTAATCGGGATTGGCACGATGCCAGCCTTGATAGCGCCCCAAAATAGATAGAAGAATTCCGGGCAATCCTTGACCATCATCAGCATGCGTTCGCCCGGCACCATGCCGATGCCGAGGAGCGCATTTCCCGTACGGTTAACGTTCGCCGCCAGCTCCCCGTAACTGACTTCTCTACCGTTGGTAGTGCGGATGGCGATCTCGGCGTCTCGTCCCGCTTCGAGGTGGCTATCGATAAATGGCACTGCGACGTTAAAGTTCTCAGTAAATATGAATTCCGGTGGTGTCGAACTCCGATCGATAAAAACCGAATCGCCTGCCATGAGTCCCCCTCTCACATCGCCAAGCCACACCCGTCTTCTCTGATGTTTCTGCGACCGCCACCTTGGCCACCGCATCGGCGATTACATGTTATCCATCTAAACGATCGGCGATGTCGCGGATCGCTGACTTGTTCTTGTGGAACCCAAATAGAGCGGACGCCCTATAGCGCGTCAGATTAAAATTTAATCTCAAACTACGCGGCAATGCCGCGAGCTGTCGCGAGGTTGGCTCCTCATTAAGCCATGCGCCAGATTTATAGGCAGTGTCGTTTGTCTCGTATTCATTCAGCCAATCATCTGCGGCTGCAAAACATTGAACGCGGTCTCCCCGCATCAGGAGTTTTGCATCCGTATTTTCATTCCCACCTACTGCAATCCAATCTTCTCCTAGGCAGAAAACGCCACCCCAGGAGTTGAAGCCTACGGAATAGAAAGACAGGTCGTCTACAAACAGATCTACCCATTGAAAGTGTGAGCGTTCTAAGAGATTGATCTCGACCATCTCAACATAGGAGACGGGCTGTGCTTCCTCTTTTTCATCCAGTTGTTTTCTTTGCAGTTCAGCACCGCAAACGGGACATTCACGGGACGATAGTGGAATTTCAGCATCACAAGAAGGGCAATTCATTGCGAGATCTGCGTAAGCGCCAACCTTACCGTCCAAGTCGACGTCCTGCTCGAGGCTGCCATGGATGAGAGAAGACGTTCCAAAGTCAAGGATAATGCAATCCGTTTTGGAAATACCGGGGTATTCGCTGGGGTCGACCGTGCGCAAGCCGCGTCCGATCATTTGGATCATTGTTCCCTTAGCGGAGCTCGGGCGAAGTAGGACGACGCAACTTGTAGGTGGGTGATCCCAACCCTCGGTTAATACTGCAACATTTACGATCACATTGCTCTTGCCCGAATAATATCTTTGAAGTGCATTCAACCTGTCAGTTTTTGAGAGATCACCAGTTATGATTTCAGTTTTTATACCTTCGTCAATGAACGTTCGTTGGACATTCTTTGCATGATCTACCGTAGAGCAAAAAATGACTGTCTTGCGGCACTCTCCTAGCTCTTTCCATTTTTCGACAACGGTACGATTAATCGGTCTTTTGTTGAGAATTTTGTCAACCTGTGACATGTCGAAATCGCCAGCTACCTTTTGAACAGTTTGTAACCTCTCCTGAGCAACGTCGATGATAAAGGTTCTCGGAACTACCAGGTTCCCAGAGCTTATCAATTCACTGATAAAGATTTGATCTGAGACATTGGAGTAGTTTTTACGGAGACCTTGCCCATCACTTCTGTTTGGGGTAGCGGTCAACCCAACAAGCTTGCAGTTTTCCGAAGTCTCCCGAACCTTATCAATAATTGATTGATACGTTTCGGCTGTAGTATGGTGTGCTTCATCAATTATCAAATAATCAAAATGAGGAATCTGTAAAAGGTTGGCCTCTCTCGATAACGTTTGAACCATTGCAAAGACAACTTGACCACCCCAATCTTTAGTTTCGGAATTAACTATTGAAGTCGATATTTTGGGGTTAATCCGCCTAAATTTAGAAGAATTTTGGACTGTCAACTCATCCCTGTGGGCGATGACCAGGGATTTTTTATGTGGCTCATTCCGAATTAGTTCACCTAAAAGGTGAGAAAATAGAATCGTTTTACCCGCACCTGTCGGAGCGATTCCAAGGGTATTATCATTTTTTGATAATGCCTCAAGAGTTCTATTCAGAAATTCATTCTGTCTGGGGCGTAAAAGCACTAATTTCTACACTTTTCGCTATGCTGTACGCCACATCGCTGCGCTGGGTTCTGACGGAGGTGGAACTTTTTGAGCGGGAACGAAGTTTTTACGGAGGATTAATTCCTTATAGTCTTCGTCATCTGCAGAGAGGGCGCGAGTGATATAGTTCTCCTCTTTTCCAAAACGGTTTTTCCTAACCCCGATGACCGCAACAAAACATATCCCGTTAAGCACTTCGTAGCTCTCAATTACTCGGCTAAAAACAGCCCTGCGAGAATTGTCTGATGATGACAAGCCTTGAGATGAATTCAGTATTCTACGAATGAGTTCCCGTCCTTTATTTTGCCAGTAATCACTTTTTATGTTTCCGATTCCAATCGGGAGAATAAATTTTTTATCTTTATGTTTTCCAGAGAGTACCGTGACTAGACATCTTAAATATACGGCACCGCTTTTTGCTTTTGTTCCCAGTCCTGCTTCAATGCATAAAGCCTCGTCAGTGTATCCCCCTGGCCTAATCTTCATCTGTAAGATAGCAATAGTGTCATTGGGAACGAGGGCATTTCTGTCACAGTAAGGACAAGAGCTTTTTCCCTGACCTACCTGGTAGTAATATTTTTTACATCTCCGGCAGCAAACTTTTTCACGAGTAGAATTCATATTTAAAACTTGCTCATATGGGCATGCGTCTTTGATTTGAATTTAATCACTATGCATAAAGCGCGCAAGCCTAGAAAGAAAACTGTAAACAACAAAACATCTGTTAGAAAGGCCCGTAGTGGTGCCTTATTAAGTACAAGCACAACACCGCATATCAACAAGTTGCCCCCCAAGCACTTCCTTGTCAAACTCACCACATCGATAAGTGAATGCGGGGGCGTGGGGTAGTGTTGAGAGACGAAGTCGTCGATATTTCGGATATTTATGTGCCGACGGCACGGCGTAAAACACTAGATCAGTCGACGGTCGCTTTGCTCGCCGAAAGTATTCTGGAAGAAGGCATGAAAGTGCCGATCCAGTTGCGCAAGGGTAATGATCGCTATGTCCTGGTTGAGGGTTTACATCGCTTGGAGGCTTGCCGCGCTCTAGGCGAAGACAAAATCTCCTGCATCTTCGTTGCGGCACGAAAGTCCTGACCATAGATCATAACGGATGACACACTTAATAAGTGCTCGAAACCGCGTTGATTCAACAAGGTTAATGGCCAACGCTGTACTGCCCACAGTTTTGTGGTATGTATGCCAGTCCGAACGGTGTCGTGAGCTTGGAGGGCATTGCGAGCAATTCAGAGATTTGCAAAATAACGGGTGATATTATGCGGGATGGTTATATTGAGTTGTATTATAAATCTCATGAATAGTTCATATAATATGTATAGAAAAGTTATTATTGTTATTTATTTTTAGTTTTATATCCAATCCATGCAGTAATATCTCTTAGCCATGTGTCGCGAATTTCATCCCTCTCCAAATACATTTCATGGCGAGAATTTTTATATGTTATATGCGTACAACTAGGAAGTTTACGGCATACATGAAGGCTCTCTTCTGGAGATACCAATACATCAATTAGAGGAACTGTCATTAAAACTTCCGTATGAATGTTTGATAAGGTGCTATCTTTTAATAGATAGTTTCGCGATTTTGAGTATTGATGGAACCAGTCAAATGTAACTCCATATGATTTCCGAGTGTGCTCTTCCTTATATCTCCAGTATTCTTTTAACAAAGATCTGTCAGGGTCTGAGGTGTTTTGATTGTCTGTATGTTTGTGATCTGGATTAGGACCCCATGCTGAATGACCCGGGACATACCACCAGCCCAATCCTATATTCGACATTGTTGCGGCTAGAAAAGTGCTTATACTATGCGGATATGAACCTGTTTCCACAGTGATCATTGGAGCGGTAAGGATTGCAATATCAACTGTATCTGAATTCTTTTCTAACATCCGTAGTGCTATATGACCGCCCATGGAATGAGCTAAAAGTATTGTGGGGGAGCCGCTAGTGTTATTCACAATTTCTAATATAAATCGCCGAAGGTCCCTTTGGTCTCCAGTGAAGTCATTCGTTGCCCGCGAATCGTCGTTAAGAGGATGACTTGAACCGCCTTGACCTTTCCAATCCATTATCCAAACACTAAAACCACTCCTGTTTAGGTCACGCGCAAGCTCAAAGTAACTTTCAATGAACTCCGACTGGCCAGAGGCTATAATGATAATTCCATCAGGTGATTTGATAATTGATTTTCCAAATCGAATAAGCCCGCCCTGTGTGGAATCAAAGTAATCAAACTTAAAGTTTTCGTCTTTCTGGGAAAATTTTGCAATATTGTCCCCAAATACGGAAAGCTCTGCCCTAACGGACCCCAAGGATACATCTTTAGGTGGTGCGCAGGATTGTAATAGGATTGTCGTCAAAATTAGAATGAATAGAACTGGCACTGCGCTGAATATCCATCGTTTGAAGCTACCTGATGTAAAAATTTGATTCCACATGCGTAAGCTTTCTTTCTTTGTTTTCGGGCTGATCCAGCGGCACCGCCAAGCAGGCGCTATTACATAAAATCAGGCGCTTGCACTCACGACAGCGCATGTGCCACTGTTGTGGTTCGAGCGGTAATTTTACCAGAAAAATTTACTATCGTTATCTAAAAGTTAGAGCTTGAAAAGTTTAGGATAGCTTCATGCAATTGATAAAAAAGATATTAAAGTGTTCGCACCTTTCTAAGGTGCTCGGACTAATTGTAGCATCGATTTTGTTTTGCTCATCGGCTTCCGCAGCTACATGTCCCGACGTAAAATTTCCGGCTAAGGTGGTGATCGCCGGAAATGATCTTGTGCTTAATGGTATCGGCCTCAGGAAAGCAACATTCTTGAGCATTAAAGTTTATGTTGCTGGTCTCTATCTTCCTGAAACATCAGGTAATTCCGAGAAAATTTTAGCAACAGACCAAAGCTGGAAACTTGTACTTCATTTTGTCCGTGACGTTGATTCTGAAGATATTCGGGATGCCTTTACCGAGGGCTTCGAGGATGCAACCGACGGAAAAATCGAAGCTATCCGCCCACAAATAGAAGCAATCAATACCCTAGTGCCAGACCTTAAAGTCGGCGACCGTTTGACTTTTAGCCATGAAGCAGGGAAAGGCATCTCAGTCGACGTGAATGATTCATCTAATAGTGCAGTTGGCGGAGCGGATTTCGCTGCAATTTTGCTCGCTATCTGGCTTGGGGAAGACCCACCGAACGATGATCTAAAGACGGGGTTGCTGGGGGGTGAGTGTGAATAATCCTAGTTGCAGTTCGTCATCAGACTATTCGGAGTAATTTAATAGAAGAAGTCTTTTGCCTATGGGCTCATAAGTTGAAGGCCGCTGGTTTATATCCTATCCCTGGCACCTACTAATATACTGCTATGGCATAGGCGGGCTTTTGAGGTTTTCAAATTGCCATTTGAATATCAAAAGGCGATCAATAGAAAAGTTTGACCATCGTCGTTCAGCTTAAGATTCTGGGCCCGCGCCCACCGTCTTGTTGAGAAACTTCACAATAATCGCATTAATTGCGTCAGGATTTTCTACTAACCCCATATGTCGTAAATCTGGAAGGATCTTCACCTGCGCGCCAGGAATACGCGCGGCCATCTGTCGTGCCATTTCGGGCGAATTTCCTGGATCATCTTCGCAGGCGAGCACCAGCGTAGGGCAGGTGATAGCCGTAATGGAATCGACTAGAAGCGCATCGTCTTCGGCGAGGACACGGTAGATTTGGGGGTAGACTTCGGTGTCGTTAGCCAGGAGCACCTTACGTACCTGATCGAGGACCTCAGGCTTTGCCACGGCAAAGCCTGAGGTAAACCAGCGTTTAAGCGCGGCTTCGACAGTTGCGCCCGGGCCACCTGCTTCGGCCTGTTTAACTCGAGCGCGCACGGCGGCGCGCTCATTATCCGTTCGGTCGTGGGGCGAATTAAGAATAACGAGGGCGTTGACGCGCGTGGGATGGGCAATTGTGTAGGCTCGCGCAATCATGCCACCCAGTGAAAAACCAACAAGTGATGTTTGCTCCAGTCCCAATTCGTCGAGTAATTTGTCGAGTTGATCGACAAATTGAACCATCGCGTATGCGCCACGGTGCTTGATGCTTTCGCCGTGGCCCAGCAAGTCGTATCGCAAGACACGAAAAGCGCTGGTCAAGGCGGGCAGTTGATTATCCCAAACGGCACGAGTCAAACCTAACCCGTGGAGCAGAACCACGGGTGGACCCGCTCCATCGATGGAAAATGCTGTATTGGTCATAATTTTCTTGGATCCGGCATCTAGCGGTCCAAGGTACCCTTGACCGGCGCATTCTCAAAAGCGGGCATAACTTTGTCGATGAAGAGGCGGAGAGAATTTTTCTGATCGACCAAGGGCAGACCGTAGCTCGCCTGATAGCAATAGTAATCAACACCAAGCGCCTCGTAGCGCTTGAGTTTGGTGATAGCTTCATCGGGCGAGCCAAAAATCAGATTTTCGAGCAAATTGGAGGGTTCGTATTCAGCTTGATTGGTTAGTAGTGACGGGTCAGGTGCTTGGGCAAAACCGTTAATGACTGGAGCTAGATTGCGAAACAGATTTTCGAATTGGCGGCCTTGGTTGCGTACCGCCTCGATATAGATGTCGCGGGTTCTAGTGTCCTCGTAAATTGCGGCGTGACGCATGGTCATGAAACGGGGTTTCTCTGCCTCTGGATTGGCGGCGAGGGCACTCTTGAATCGCTCCATGTAGGTCTCGACCTCGGTGAACGGGCGTGTAAGCGCCCAGGTCATGACTGAACAGCCCTCCTTAACGGCCCAGTCGAAGGTGCTGGGATCTCTAGCGGCAATCCAGATTGGCGGGTGGGGTTTCTGCAGGGGCTTGGGACAGGAAGTTGCAGTCGGAAACGACCAGTATTTGCCGTCATGTTTATAATCACCTTGCCACAGTGCCTTTAGCACGGGGAGTATCTCCTGCATCATGGGTACACCAAGATTCATCTCCATGCCGTCCGCCATGCGGTCGAATTCGCGCTGGTATGCACCCTTGCCAATGCCGAATTCCAGTCGACCATCCGAGAGCAGATCGAGGAGGGCGGCCTCACCTGCAAGCTTAATAGGATGCCAATAGGGTGCTACCACAACTCCAGTGCCGAGCCGAATGCGTGAGGTGTGCGCCGCGAAGTGGGAAAGCAATTGGAACGGGCCAGGCGCAATTGTCATCTCGATGGCGTGGTGTTCAGCGCCCCATACAATATCGATGCCGCCCTCGTCCGCCATCTGTACCATTTCAGTAACATGGTAAATTACCTCGCGCATGTCTTCATCGGGGTGCATGCGCTCTAGATTGATAACGAGATTAAATCGCATGATATAGGTATCTCCGTAGAGGAGTATTTGGGCCTTTCAGGATCTGAGAGTAACGTTGAAAGAGGTCTCGTGTCAGTGCTTTAAGACGGTGGACATGAACCTAACATCATTGGTTTTCGCCTCAGAACCTGGAAGTGGTAGGCTTAAGCTCTACTCCTTTCGCCAAATAATAAACTGCCAAATCAATATGTTAAGGAACGTTTTTTATCTTGTTTGATAGTTGAGTTGGATTTTGGTGCTGTTAATATCTAGCCGACAGTAAGTTTCATGATATGGGACTTTATGAGGCAATACAGAGAACTGAGTCCTCGTATTACCTATAAATAAATCCAGCAGCAAGGAGAGCCGTTGGCCTTCTAAAGCGACAATTTACTCCGTATGGCGTTACCATTGGCCATGGGTTGTTCCGAACAGGCTGTTGTTTAGGTGAAGCAATGATAGAGGTTACAGAGCACATCTCTTTGCACCCAGGCGAAATTATTGAGACGTTTATCTATGGGGGCGGGCCGGGCGGACAAAATGTCAACAAGCTCTCGACGGCGGTGCAACTGCGGTTCGACCTTAAGCGCTCACCCAAATTGCCGGAAGAAGTGCGCGCCCGCGCACAAGCCTTGACCGGTCAGCGGCTCACCAAAGACGGCGAAATTGTAATCACCGCCAGGCGTTATCGTACCCGTGAGAAGAACAGGGAAGATGCGCTTTCACGGTTGGTTACGCTTCTCCGTCAAGCAGCTAAACCTCAAGTTCGCCGTCGCGCGAGCCGGCCTGGCAAGGCGGCTAAACAGCGTCGCATCGATGCAAAGATGCGGCGCGGTCGGACCAAAAAACTACGCGGCAGCTATCGCGGCGAGTATTAGGCCTGCAATAGTCCAAAACGTTGAACTAAACTTGAGCGTTATACATGTCGAATACCACATCATAGACATCGAAAGTCTTTGACGGGTCGAATGACATAGTGTGCAGCACCTTGTCCATGTTCTTTAGCTGGGTCACCAGGCGGCGCATCTTCGGTACCGGCTCCACATCAAAATCGACCCTGACATCGACTGCCGGCCAAGGCTGCTTACCGTTATAGACTTTGATCATCGCCCATGATTCAGGAATTTTGCCGATATCTGGCTGGCCCTGTCCACCAGCCGCCTTACCTGCCTCGATCGCGCGTAGCAACCGCTCATCCATAGCTTCGCCGCGATTGTCCTCGAGTGCCGTCGCCATCGCTTTCACCGGCTCAGCACCATCCATGTAGTTGCCCATGGCGACCGAGCCATCTCCGACGATATGGCTCGCATGGTCCCAGGCATCGGCATTGGTGCGTACCCAGGTCTCGCCGGTCGCAGTGACAGCGCCAATTTGGCGCCAGCTCCAATGCTCGTCGTTTCTCTCCAGCTCTGCTTCAATATCGTCCCAGCCGATACCCTGATCTCTGAGGTCGCAGAGTCTATGGCCGTTATAGGGATGGACCGTCGCCATCGGCGCAACGATGATTCCGCGATCTGTAACTTCAGGCTCAAGATGGCGAAAAACGGGAAAAGTACGACCAAAATTAATCGTAATAGTTGTAGAGGCAATTCCGATTTCACCCGTATCCGGATTGCTCGCTATAACGGTATAGGTCATTTAATACTCTCTTTTCTAAATTTAGCAATTTACGGATTGACCTTTCGAAGTGTCGTAAAGTTAGCACCCGGGTTTAGCCTTCGACAAGCCGAACTCAGTCTATGTAGAACCATTGTTGCAGTTTAACTCTCGGTAAGCGTCCATACGAAAGGTGATGGAATCAATCCAAATTTCAATTGGTCTTGCTAAACTTTTAGGTACGGCTGAAACTTGAGTATGGTTACGCTTATAATGTGGCAACTAAATTCCGAAATTTATTTTTGAAGCAAAGCGCGGAACGGAGGTCTTCTGTGAGACGATTGGAAAATAGAATTGCGATCATAACAGGCGGTTCACGTGGTATGGGGCGCGGTTACTGTGAACGCTTTGCGGCAGAAGGAGCCAAAGTTGCTTTGGTCTACCTCTCGAATGAAAAAGCTGCAAAAGACGTTCTGTTTTCTATTGGAGAGGCTGGGGGAACTGCCAAGTCGTATCGCTGTGACGTAACTAATCTTGCTGAGATAGAAGCTATGGTATCCTCCGTCATATCCGATTTCGGTGGCGTGGACATTCTGGTCAATAATGCGGGAACTTATTTATTCACGCCCGTGGATGGGGAGGGCACCTCCGAAGATGTATGGGATCGGCAGATAAATACGAATCTCAAGAGCACGTTCTTTTGCAGTCAAGCCGTAGTACCCCATATGAAAAGGCGGGGTGGAGGCAAGATCATTAACGTTGGATCAATCTTTGGCGTTAATGGTTACCCTGGTTCGTCCGCATACTGTGCGACAAAGGCCGCCAACGATATGGTAACGAAGTGCCTGTGTTTGGAGCTCCGTCCTTACAACATTCAAGTTAACACGTTGTCACCGGGCTGTGTCGAAACAGGGCTCAACGAGGAATATCGGATGGACGAGAGCGGAGATTTTCTGCGTACGCTGAAGCAACGGTTTGGTGAAGGTGATCCTTGGCTCAAACCGGAGGAGACAGCGGGCACGGCCGTATTTTTGGCGTCAAGCGACGCAGACTCCGTTACAGGTGCTAACGTCATGGTTGACCTTGGGTACTCGGCCTACTGATCACCGAGCTTATCAAGCAGGAAGGGTTAAGCAATGTGGCACGTGGGTATCGATGTTGGGGGGACGTTCACTGACCTATTTGCATTAGACAGTAGGACGGGAGAGGGGATCAGCTCAAAGGTTTTGACGACTAAGCACGATCGCTCTGAGGGCGTATTTAATGCGCTAAAAAATGCGAATATATCATTGCAAGAAATAGAAAGTTTAGTCCATGGGAGCACGACAGCGACCAACGCATTAATTGAACGGAACTACCCTCGTGCCGCGATGATAACTACCGAGGGTTTCCGCGATGTGATTGAGATAGGCCGGCAGCGTCGGAAAAACCTATTTGATCTGCATCAACAGCGACCCAAGCCGATGATTCCAAGACGATTTCGATACACCGTCGCAGGCCGACTAGGAGCGGATGGTGAAGAAATTTATCCGTTTGACGAAGGCGCCGCTCGGTCTCTGGCTTCCCGACTTAGGGAACAGGGTATTGGCTCCGTCGCGATATGCTTCATTAATGCTTATGTAAGTGCCGACCACGAACAGCGCATGCGCGATATTTTAAGCGAGGTGCATCCTGGTTGCGCAGTCGCGTTGTCGTCGGACACAGTGCCTAAGTTCCGAGAGCACGGCCGCTTCATGACCACCGTTGTGCGCGCAGTACTGTTACCCGTGATGTCGCAATATTTCGATCGTCTTGAAAACGGTTTAGTCGCTGGCGGATTTGACGGGAGCCTCCTAATTTTGAAGAGCAATGGAGGTATCATGGGTGTTGATATCGCCCGCGAGCGGCCTGAGGAACTGATAGAATCCGGACCGGCCGGTGGTGTCGCATATGCGCGCCATCTAACTAAGGAAACGGAGTTCCGAAACATAATTAGCACAGATATGGGCGGGACGACCTTTGACGCTTCAATTGTAGAAGATGGGGAAGGTCTTATAACCCATGACTATGACCTCGAATGGGAAATGCCTCTGATAATTCCGATGCTGGATATTCGCAGCGTTGGGGCAGGTGGAGGGTCAATAGCGTGGGTTGATGCGGGAGGCTCGTTGAGAGTGGGTCCGCAGAGCGCTGGATCAGAACCGGGGCCTGCATGTTATGGGCGGGGTGGGGGCGATGCGACGGTCACTGATGCAAACTTGCTTTTGGGCCGGCTAGAGCCGACGTTAAGTGGCAAGCTCAAACTCGATAGGAAGGCGGCTGAAAACGCTGTTTCTGACCTTGCAGAACAAATTGGGCTGAGTACGCTTGAGGCAGCCGAGGCAATCATAGCTATTTGCTGTGAGAACATGGCGCAGTCAATCAAATTGTTACTGATCGATCGCGGACGAGACCCGAGAGACTTTGTGCTGACGAGCTTTGGGGGGGCAGGGCCGATGCATGCTTGTGCAATTGCACGATCCATGAGTATTCCAAAGGTCATCATACCTACAAATGCGGGTGTAGCATCGGCGTTTGGTGCGATCGCCATGGATCTTCGTCACGACTTGGAGGGTTTTTATTTTGGTGATATTGCGACTGCAAATTTTGATCGACTCAACGAGCTTTACGAAAACCTTGAGGCACGAGGGCGGGAGTTGTTAAAGCGCGACGGCGTCGCGCAAAACCATATGTCGCTCAGGCGCAATGCTCAGATGCGATACATTGGTCAGTTCTGGGAGGTGTCTTCCCCGGTTCCGGCTGGGAAGCTATCGGATCACTCAGTTGCCCAGATCCAAGGCTCCTTCCACGATGCTCATGAAACAGAGCACGGTGTTTGTTCACCAACGTTTGCGGTTGAAATCGTCAGCATAGGTTTGACCGCGAGTGGTGAATTGATCACTAAGCCTGACTTTACATTCTCCGAGCGTTCTGTAACGGATGCCTCACGTGGTACACGTAAAGTTTACTTTGACGGTTCTTGGCTAGAGGTGCCCATTTTCGCTGGTGCTAATCTCAGTGGTGGAGAAACTGTTCAGGGCGCAGCTATCATTGAATATCCACATTTTGAAACGGTATTGCCCAAGGATACTTCGGCAATTGTCGACCGCGCTGGCAACTTGGTTGTATCCATCAATTGAACTGCAATGTGTCGCAAGAGGAGACTGGGATGACTCGCACGATCAAGCAAACGCAACGCGGTGTTCGGCAACTTGATCCCGTGACATTTGAAGTTCTTCGCAGTCAGCTCGACTTTTGCTGCGATCGCATGTCCAAGGTTCTCTACAAGACAGCGTTTTCTCCTATCTTGAGTGACATTCTAGATTTCTCTAATGCTGTCTATGACGCGGATATTAGACTGCTTGCACAATCACCAGGGTGCCCTATCCATATGGCGGCCATGCATTTTGCCGCTCAGGAATCTATTAAAGAGTACGGGCGTGACAAACTCCGACACGGCGACGTAATTGTGCTCAACGACCCATTCGCTGGAGGCACCCATATTCCGGACATTACCTTTACCATGCCAATTTTTGTGAAAGACGAGTTGCTGGGTTTCGCCGTTAGTCGCGGACATTGGCAAGATCTTGGCGGCGGAGCAGCAGGAGGGCAATCATTCGGTACACATATAGCTGGCGAAGGTCTGCGTATTCCACCTATGCGGATTTTTAATGAGGGTGTCCTCAACAACGAACTATTTCGGCTAATTCGAAATAATACCCGCTGCCCCCAATACATTGAGGGCGATATTCAAGCGCACTTGGGGGCGCTGAAGGTAGCAGAGCAGGAGTTGGGTCGTGCCGTGGAACGCTATGGCATCGATACTGTCCGCACGGCCATGCGTGAGCTGATTGCATATACAAATAGAATCACTCGCCAACGCATCGATGCGCTGCCGGATGGCGAGTATGAGGTCGAAGATATCGTCGATACTGACGGTTTCTCCACCGTTCCGATCAAGTTAATGATCAAAGTGATTATAAATGGAGAGGAACTGACCGTTGATTTCACCGGTAGTGATTCTCAATGTGTTGGCGCAATTAATTCTCCATTGGCGAACACCTACTCAGCTGTTTATCTCGCTCTCCGTTTTTTTCTTTGCCCGGAAGCGCCTGCTAATGCTGGCCTTTTTGAGGCAATAAAGATCATTTTACCGGATGATTGTTGGCTTAATGCCAAATGGCCAGCGCCTACAATCGGTTGCACAACCGTGACGGCTGCCAAGATAAATAGTGCTATTTGGATGGCCATGGGGCAAGCGGATCGAACCAATGCCATTGGTGGGACAATGTCAGACTGCAATTGGTTAGTTTGCGCGGTCACTGACCCTCAAACTAACGAGCAAAGCATATTTTCTGATCTGCCGGCAGGTGGCTGGGGTGGGATGCGGGATCATGATGGCGTTAACGTCAACTATGACCCAACAGGAAACTGCATGAACCTGTCAGCGGAAGTTGCGGAACTTTGCTATCCCGTGACTTATGAGGCTTTCGAAATTCGTTGTGATTCAGGAGGTGCGGGTTTGAGCCGAGGTGGCCTTGGTGCCAAACTACAAATTCGATTTAAAGGACACGCGGAACTCAGTATTGAAACATCACGTACCATCGAGGGAAGTCCTGGACTTGAAGGTGGAGAACGTAGTTCTGTTCAAACGCTCTACAAGACAACAACTGATGGTGAACGGGAGGTGATAGGCGGATGGAAAAGTCACAACGAGTGGCTCAATCCGCTCCTTTCGGCTTATCGATTCAATGGCGGAGAAGCGTTTAGTATTGAGACCACCGGTGGAGGAGGATTAGGGGATCCGTTTTTACGCCTCCCCGAAAAAGTTCTGGAGGATGTTCTTGATGATTACGTGTCCATCAAGGCCGCTCGTGAACGTTACGGTGTCATTATTGATCCTTTAAAACTAGACATCGACAGAGTTGCTACAGATAGATTTCGCGCGCAACGAGCCGAATAATGATATTTCCACCTTGGGCTCGTATGGCATTCGAACAGGACAAGCCACTGTTCTCCCTTTTGTGGTGCCGGTGCGAAGCTATCAGTTAAGGGTAGATGGCGGACAGCATTATTCCGTTGCATGACTAGCTGGCTCTGTTAGCGCTATACACCAATAAGAAAGAGGTTTCCATTAATTTTCGTTTGGTATACTATAAATGAGAATGAATTTCATTTGCATAATTCTTTCAAAGACAGGTGTGAAACTGAGCCTCTAAACGTTCAATTGATAAATAGTATTGGATACCTGGTTGGGGATAAAATTTAATTATGTTAAAAAATTTAGTTTTAATATTAATGTTTTTGACGGTTTCTGCTGTAACCTTAACCAAAAACGCTTTGGCGACAGAATTAAATATTTATTCACATCGTCAACCTTTTTTAATCCAACCCTTCATTGATGCATATGAGAATGAGACCGGAACAAAAGTCAATATTGTATATGCATCAAAGGGCTTAGCCCAACGTTTACAATCTGAGGGTGTGAGAAGTCCTGCTGATTTAGTTTTGACCGTAGATATTGCTAGACTTAGTGGGTATGCAAACAAAGATCTTTTAGCCCCTATAACCTCATCCATATTAACTAAAAATATCCCTTACCATCTAAGAGATGCTGATAATAGATGGTTTTCATTTTCTAAACGAGCTCGAGTTATTGTGGTAGCAAAAAATACAAAGGATGTATCCAAAATTAGAAATTACGAAGACCTATCTAATAATGAATGGCGGGGACGCATATGCTTAAGGCCGGGAAGTCATATTTATAATAGAGCGTTACTTTCATCAGTAATAAATGCCGTGGGTGAAGAGTCTGCTGAGGCATGGGCAGAAGGACTGGTAAAAAATCTTGCTAGAAGGCCACAGGGAAATGATAGAGCTCAAGTAAAAGCGATCTATGAAGGGGTTTGTGATATTTCAATTATTAACAGTTATTATTATGGTAAATTGAAATTTTCAGATAAAGATTATCAAAGAAAATGGGCTGAGTCGGTCAGACTAGTTTTCCCAAACCAAGATAATAGAGGAACGCATATAAACATTTCTGGTGGGGGAGTAGCTAAATATTCAAAAAATAAGGAAGAGGCCGTACGATTTCTTGAATTTTTAGTAAGTAATGTTGCCCAAGCACTCTATGGCGAAATCAATTATGAATATCCTGTTAGACCAGGGGAGAAACCCGTTCCAGAGCTAATGTCATGGGGTGATTTCCAGGAGGATCAAGCCGCTATTGAGCGTATTGCAGAGTTGGCACCTGTGGCGCAAAAGATTATAGATAGGGTAGGTTGGTAATCTCACAAACCCTGTCGCGGCTGCATGAACCGAACGTGGTTAAATCCATGGGCACTTGGAACGGTCATCGTTGGTGGTGCCCTTCTGTCACCTATAATCGCGGTATTTGCTGCTGCAACTGGTGATGGCTCGGGGTTATGGGGTCATCTCTTTGACACGGTTCTACCGCGATACATAGGTAACACCTTGCTTTTGATGCTAGGTGTGGGATTTATAACGTTAATTTACGGAATTTCTTCTGCCTGGGTAATTGTAAGATATAATTTTCCGGGAAGAAAAGTTATTGAGTGGTGTTTATTATTACCCTTTGCAGTCCCGCCTTATATAGCGGCCTACGCCTATACCGACTTTTTTGAATATTCTGGTCCATTGCAGGGAATGTTAAGAGAAGTATTTCAATGGGAAAATGCACGTTCCTATTGGTTTCCAGAAATAAGATCCCTCCCAGGCGCCATGCTAGTTATGGGTTCTGTTCTATACCCTTATGTTTATGTTATGTCTCGTGTTGCGTTTACTTTGACCCCAGCCTCTTTATTTGAGGCTGGAATGCTAACGCAAAGAAATGTTTTTTCTAGAATAGGTTTGCCTTTGGCCAGGCCAGCAATAATTTCCGGGTTAGCGTTAGTATTAATGGAGACAATATCTGATTTTGGTACTGTAGAATATTTCTCTATAGAGACATTAACACTAGGTATTTTTAATGTGTGGCTTGGGATGAATAGCCTTCCAACTGCCGCGCAAATAGCTTCACTATCATTCGTATTTGTTGTGTTATTGTTGACGATAGAAATTATTTCTCGCTCTAGAAGGAAGTTTGCGGATACTACGCGAAGTAACCCCCCCCTTAAACGAGTTAAACTGAATAGAAATTCAACATATTTGTGTTGGTTTATATGTTTAGTGCCAATTTTTCTTGGCTTTATCATCCCCGCGGGAATTTTGATTGATTTTGCTGTTGATAGCTTTTACCTAACAACTTTGGGGGATATTGGCTCGGCAGCTAAGAACTCTTTATTCATATCTGGCGCATCTTCAATTGTTGTAATAGTTGTGGCGTCTCTTCTTGGTTTTGTAACTTTCTATCAAAAGAACTCTTTATTAAGAAAATGGATAATACTGGCGTCCACTGGATACGCATTTCCTGGTACAATTTTAGCTATTGGTGTGGTGACCATAGGGGGTGCATTAGACAATGGTATTTCAAGTGTTTTGCATGAAAGTCTGGGTGTCTCACATCATGGTTGGTTTACGGGCGGTGTGGGAATGGTTATTTTTGCATGTGTGGTTAGATTCCAAGCCATTGGATATGGCGCGATAACCTCAGGACTTGAACGCTTACCAGTTAATATGTTAGACGCCAGTAGGGTCCTTGGTAAATCATTTTCCTCATCATTATATAAAATTATATTTCCACTCAGCCGATTGTCAATTATATCGGGCGCACTGTTAGTTTTTGTTGATACAATGAAAGAGCTGCCTATGGCATTATTACTTCGTCCTTTTAATTATGAAACGTTAGCGACATTTGTATATCAATACGCCAAAGATGAGCTAATTGAAGAGGCTGCCTTCCCTGCATTAATTATAATTATTACCAGTATTATACCGGTAATAATAATTAATTACTCTCTTAATAGAGTTTCACGAAACTCATATGATATCCAAGGATAAGAATACATTAATAAATTGCGCTAGCTGATTTGGGAGTGTATCTCATCTTCATCAAAATACAAATTAACCTAAATTCTATTTAGTGTTACTATAGGACATGTATCGTATACTAGTCATATTCGCTGCAACTGTTGTTCTAATGCTTGGCTCTGGAACGGCTTTTGCTGATTATAATGAGGGCCTTGAGGCGGCCCAAAATGGCAATTACGCCAAAGCTCTGCGAGAGTGGAAAACGCTCGCTGATCAGTGTCACGCTAAAGCCCAGTTTGCTATTGGAACACTCTATTTCAAAGGTTTATACGTGGCGCAAAATTCTGTGGCTGCTGCGAAGTGGTTCCATAAGGCGGGTCACCAAGGTCTTGTAGAAGCGCAAAATAGATTGGGTGATATGTATCATCGGGGTATCGGGGTGCCGGTGCGCGTTAACTTGGCGGTGCAATGGTATCGCAAAGCCGCTCTACAGGATTCTGGCTTGGCCCAATTTAAGCTTGGTACAATGTATAAAAATGGTTGGGGCGTTTCCGAAAATTCTGCTGTAGCAGTGAAATGGTTTATTAAGGCTGCGAAACAAGGCCAATCGCAGGCTCAATATAATCTAGCTACAATGTACGATAAAGGTGAAGGCGTTTTCGAGAATAATGCTGAGGCATTCAGGTGGTACCAAGAAGTAGCTCATGAATTTGAAGATGCGCAATTTAATCTTGGTCGGATGTACTTCAAAGGGGAAGGAGTTACACAGGACTATTCAAAGGCAGTAAAGTGGTACGAGAAGGCTGCTAAGGAAGGGCATGCGGCATCACAGTATTATTTGGGAAATTTATATAGCAGAGGTAAGGGTGTTCCTGAAAACGATGCTGACACGATAAAGTGGTGGCGCGCTGCGGCTAAACAAGGTTATGTCGACGCGCAGGTTGTCCTTGGTACGTCCTATGCAGAAGGTAACGGTGTTCCTAAGAGTAGTGTAAAAGCTTATTTGTGGTGGTCATTAGCTAAAGCTTTAGGAGATAAAAGTGTCGAATCCAAATTGAGCGAAATTAAAGCGAAAATGAATTCTAGTGAGATTGGTTGGGCTCAGCGCCTCGCCAAAAAGTGGTGGAAAAGTCACATAAACTAAGGCTGTACTTACACCCCTGTTTCCTTATTTCCTATAATTCGAATTCATTACGGTTAAATCACTTATCCATCGCGGGAAGTCGTGCTGTTGAAGGGTGAGAGCGCGTTTCTGTTTATACGCTCTATTGGATGGGAAGGCCGCAAGTAGTGAGGCAATCTGCTACTTGCGGTGTATCGATTCGATGCTTAAGGAACGATTAGCTTCGAAATCATCGACGGAAATGGATGACCCAATCTGTTTTTACACTTTCAAGAAAATGCGTTAGAGAATATGATTGATGATTACATATGGAATCAGGCCGCATGTGAGCTCTATAGCGTCGCTATTCTTCCTTAACAAAATTTAGGTATTTGATAGAGCAGCCACACATTGGGTTCGCGCTCGATAGGCTGGAAATTTGTGATTTAGTAGTGAATGTAAATCAAACTCATAATTTAAAATTAACAAGTTTGCGGGATGCCTATTTTAATGTGCGTCAGCAAAGTCTCAATCTAGCTAAGGGCCTCAGCGAGGCCGATGT
>MDTE01192232.1_pt1 | contig 18680 bp, 11 predicted proteins | sample 811231 | NCBI WGS metagenome assembly MDTE01 (sample SAMN05326651, study PRJNA326480) | marine metagenome | isolation source: seawater | place: Indian Ocean: Red Sea | collected 2010 | reverse complement strand
TTCTTCCATACCTTTGTATGGAATAGTGTCCCCACTGTGATAAATAGTCCATGGTCCAATATTTACAATATATCCAACGTAGTGGTGTCGACCTTGTTCGTCTGTGGATAATTCTTCGTGTGCTGCAGGTACAGCATGAAGCTCAATGTTGCCTAGTTTTATTGATTGACCAGCATCAATTGTTCTTAATTCTTCTGGTGCAATTGCTAGTCGATTAGCGGCAAATCGTTTGTTAGCTGAAGGCACGAGCAATTCCATCTCTGGGTTTGCTTGCATTAGTGGAATTAGTGTTTCGCTATCTAAATGGTCAGTGTGATTGTGACTTGAGGTTGTAATGTTTATGAAATCAAGTTGATCTGGGCTAATGACACGCTCTGTCATTCGAACATGTGGTTTATTTGTTTTAGCGTATTTATGTGTTAGTGAATCGGACAAGTATGGGTCGAATAAAAGATGTTCTCCACGCCATTGTGCAAGGAACCCACTTTGACCGATCCACCAAATATGAAGTTCATCTCTTGAACTTGCAGCATTTCGTACATCTGTCAAAAATGCAGAGCCATGAAGAAACGGTTTGATCATGTTGTTAGAGCTTTTTTCTGATAATTTCGACGCCCTCAACCATATTTTTAAGTTTTTGTTTAGATGCCCATCGAGCAGTTTGGCTAAGTCCACAATCGGGGGCGAAAGAAAGTCGATCTGCTGGTGCATATTCTAAACATTTTTGAACACGTTGAGCGATATCTTCTGGGGTTTCAATATAGTAGCTTTTAACATCAATTATTCCGACGGCGACATCTTTGACTTTGGAGATTTCGCTAAGAATTTCAATTTCAGAAAATTCGCGGCTGGCCATCTCAAGGTGCAGCTCATCTACATTAAAATTAAGAAATTCTGGGAACATAGGTTGGTATTGGCGCAAGCCAACAGCCCGTCCTTTATAGTTTCCAAAGCAAAGATGAGTGGAGAGCCGGCATCTGCCTACAATTGGTTCAACAGTAAGATTGAATATTTCAACGAAGCGTTTTGTGTCCTCCTTGTGTGCGTAGCAACTCATCGATGGCTCGTCGACTGTGATTTCCTCGCATCCTGCTTCAACAAGTTCTTCAAGCTCTTTTCGAACGATAGGGATTAGTTTTTCAGTTATGGCCCACCTATCTGGATATTCTGAATTAGTAAGCAATCTGCCTGAGAGCGTGTATGGGCCGGGAACGCTGGCTTTCAATGAGATATTGTCATTTGTGAGTCTTTGTAGCCTTTTAAAATCTTCAACAGTGCCTAATCCTCTTGGTGCTTGAATTATTGAAGATATCTTATGCTTTCCTCTTTGGTCATGGGCTGGAGGCCCGAATTTCCTCGGTGATTTTGATTCAAGTTCAATGCCTTCAAGATAGCCGTAAAAAGAGAGGTTAAAATCTAGTCGTGTTTGTTCTCCGTCGGTAATTACATCCAGTCCAGCACTCGTCTGGTCGTGAATTGCTGCGATGACGGCATCATTGATTATCTCTTCACGGTCTGCATCTCCAAATTCATGGAAATTATTACAAGCGAACTCTAGCCATCCAGGGAAAGGGTAGCTACCAATTACAGAGGTTCGCAATGGTTGGTTTTTCATCTAAGGCGATTGAAGCAGTGGTTGGATAACACTTCAAGCGTTACACTTGGTTAGGGCTAATCATCGCCGAGATTCTCGTAAAGCTTTGCCAGACGGCGTGAGTGTTCATCGTAGGCAGCTTCAAAAAGTTCTGAAGCACGATTTTTGCCAACAATAGCTCCAGCTGTAAGCACTTTTGGCGGATGGCCAGCTTTTGTTAGGCGATCGGCAACTTCAGCTTTGATGGCGTTCACCAGCATGCAGCCTCCAACTGTAGAACCAGGAGAAACGGGAGTGTCAATGCCTTCAATTTTTGTCATTGCATCTCCTGTGGGGGCCCCTGTATCAAGTGTTAGATCTGCAAAGTCCTGAAGTTTCTTGCCTGATTTATGACGACTTTCACTGGATTCTGAATGGTTTCGACTGATAATGACTACAACGCGAATATCTTTCTCCTTGAATATTTGTGCTATTTCTATTGGGACAACATTGCAACCGCTTGAGGAAACAACAAGTGCAGAGTCGGTTTTAGATAAATCATAGTTTCTTAAAATCTTTTCGGCTAATCCATGAGTGTTTTCGAGAAACATGGCTTGCCGTTGCCCGTTTGCTCCAACTACTTGGTTATGGAATGTAAGGGAAAGTTCAACAATTGGGTTGAAGCCTGCAAAAGAACCGTATCTAGGCCACATTTCTTCAATTAGTATCCTACTATGTCCTGAACCGAAAAGATGAACCATTCGATTGGATATAATACTTTTTGAAAACCATTCTGCAGCTTGTTGAATTGAATCGATCTGGCTAGATACTGTATCTACCAGTCCTCGGCATTTAGCTAAGTAATCTTGACTAGGTGACATGGGGTTTAGTCTTTATATCCAAATGGGTTTTTCTGATGCCATAGCCAGGCTGATTCAATGATTTGTTCAAGTGCACCATATTTTGGTTTCCAGTTAAGTTCATTTGATGCTTTTTGTGCGGAGGCGATTAGTCTAGGGGGGTCACCTGGTCGTCTAGATTCTTCAATTATTTTTATTTTAGATCCGCTGACCTTTTCGCATGTCTCAATTACTTCTCGAACAGAATAGCCTTCGCCATTTCCCAGGTTGAAGATTCCATTTTTTTCTGGCTCCATTGCAAGCATATGTGCTTGTGCAAGGTCGATGATGTGAATGTAGTCACGGATGCAGGTTCCATCCGGAGTAGGGTAATCAGTGCCGAAAATTTTACATTCCCCTGATTGTCCAAGTGCGACTTTAAGAACATTTGGGATTAAATGCGTCTCAATTCGATGGTGTTCTCCAAAATGTTCACTAGCGCCAGCAGCATTAAAATAACGTAGTGCAACAAAATCCAATCCGTGCAGCTCTTTATACCAGCTCAATAGTTTTTCAAATATAGCCTTGCTTTCGCCATATGGGCTAATTGGGTTAAGTGGCAATTCTTCCGTCATGGGTATTGTTTCAGGTAACCCATAGGTTGCGCAGGTAGAGCTAAATACAATTTTTTTAACACCTCCTTCAATCGCTGCATCAAGTAAGTTGATGCCATAGGCGACATTGTTTCGGAAATATTTTGATGGATTTGTCATCGACTCGCCGACCAGAGCATTAGCCGCGAAATGCATTATTATTTCTGATTGGTTGGAGGATACTGCATTTATTATTGTCTCTCGATCGCTTAGGCAGCCGTTAATGAACCTGGCTCTTTTGTCGACTGCGGATCGATGGCCTTCAGTTAAGTTGTCGAAAACTACAACTTCGTGCCCAGCGTTCAGTAACTGTTCGACGCATATCGAGCCTATATAACCAGCACCGCCTGTAACGAAAACCCTCATCGAGAGACAAGTTAACGGCCAAACGCTGTCCGCCCAAGCAAAACCCAGCGCTTGCCACATTGCGGTGGATTTCGTTTCATTGGGGGAGTTCAAATGAATAAGCGTTTTTTATGCAATAATATCGTTTTCTCGTTGTTCTTGGTTTCCGCTGGATGCGCGTCGATTGTGGACAAACGTGCAAGTGGGATTGATCCGAAAGATTATAACGAGCGTATTCGTATTGCTTGTGTAGGTGATAGTATAACTTACGGAGCGGGTATTAAGGATCGTCAAAATAATAATTACCCACTCATATTAGGAAAAGCTTTAGGTCAAAATTTTGATGTTCGTAATTTTGGGGTTAGCGGTGCTACGATGCTTAAAAAAGGTGACTTTAGTTATTGGGAGCGTCCTGCTTTTAAGCAAGCAACAGAGTTCAATCCTCATGTGGTAGTCATTAAGCTTGGAACGAATGACAGTAAACCTCAAAACTGGAAATATGCTGAAGAATATGTTTTGGATTATGAGGCAATGATTAATCATTTTGCTTCGTTGCCAGCTAAACCGAAGATATGGCTTTGTTTACCTGCGCCGGTTTATCAAACCCGATGGGGCATTAGTGAGGAGGTTGTTGTTGGTGGTGTAATTCCAAAAGTACAAAATTTAGCAAGGCGAAAAGGATTGCCGATAATTGATATGTATCAATTCTTGAGCAATAAGCCGGAAATGTTTCCTGACATGATCCATCCGAATGCAGCTGGTGCAAGAGTGATGGCTGGGGCAGTTGAGGCGGCGATTCTTGCTAAAGAATAATTTTAACTATGACAACGAAAGTTATTGGATTCCTTTTTAGTTTCTTAGTCTTTTCATTACCCGGTCAAGTAATTGGATATCAATTGCCTAAACCGCCAGTGCCGCCATCTTTGCCGCAGCCTAAGCAAGAAAAGGTTAGTAAGCCTGTGCCTTTAGGCGGCGCTGCTAAATCTACTTCCGAGCCTGTGCCCTTAGGTGGGGCTGCTAAGCCTGTTTCAAAGCCTGCTAAGGTAAAAAAAGAGTTAAAGAGTAAACCGTCAAATAAGCCTAAAAGAAAACTTAAGTCATTTCCGCGTAAGCAGAAAAAACTTAATTTGATTGGTGGAGATCAGATCTTACTTGTTGGTGATGGGTTGATTGAGCAAATGCAAAAGTATGGATATCTTGAACATCGTTTGACTATTCAAAATCAGGGAAAGTCTCTGCATTTTCGTAATATTGGGTGGTCTGGTGACACTCCGTCAGGCATTGCTCGTGATGGATTAGGTACTCGTCAAGCTGGGCATGAGCCGGATAACGAAGGGTGGGTCCAATTAAAAAAGCAAATTGAAGAAATTAAGCCAAATGTTGCAATTATTGGTTATGGGATGGCTAGTTCTTTGGATGGAAGTTCATTGGAACAGTTTAAGTCAAGTTATCAGGATTTAGTCGCGCACATTAAATCCAATGCTGGAAAAAGGAATCCGCTTCGTATGGTTTTTCTTAGTCCTATTTCGCATGAAGATCTTGGCGGCAAACTGCCTAATGGTGAGGATCATAATTTAATTCTTGAAAAGTATCGGGAAGTTATTGGTGGTCTGGCAATAGAGCATGACGCTTGGTTTGTTGACTTGTATAGAATGCTAAAGCGTCGTCCAGGTTCTACAGTTCCCCCTTTAACCCATGATGGAATCCATCTTAATGATTATGGATATTGGAATATGGCTGCGGCGACAGAGAATTCAATGGGTTATGTATCAACATTATTTAGATTTAGTATCATGGATGATGGGTCTGAACGCCTTGGCGGATATGGGATTAAGCTTAGTGGAGTAAAGCGAAATAATAACGATATAACATTGAATGCAAGTATAGCCGCATTGCCTCCTGTTTTTAGCGGAAAGAAAAACACGAAAGCTATGCGATCTAGGACATCGGTTGGAAGAATTCAAATTCAAGGTTGTCCCGAAGGGGAGCATACTCTTGTTATTGATGGGCAGGAGGCTCTTACTGCACCTAGTAGTGATTGGCTAAATGGTGCTTTTTTTGATGAGGGGCCTGATGTTGATCTGTCGGAAAAAATTCGTAAATTGATAGTTGAGAAGAATGAATTGTTCTTTCATCGTTCAAGGCCTCAAAACCAAGCTTATTTATGGGGTTTTCGAAAGCATGAGCAGGGTAATAATTTCAAAGAGGTTCCCATGTTTGACCCTTTGATAAAGGATAGAGAGAAAGAAATATTTAATTTAAATAAAGTTCAATCCCGTAAGTATGAGTTTATGAGTGCTGAGAAATGGGCAAAATTGAAGCCTTCTGAAAATCTGAAAAAAGCCGAGCAGCAGGTGAAAATTGAACAAAACCAATTTGAGCCACAACCCTTACCAAAATTTGACTTGGGTGATGGGCTTGAAATTCAACTCTTTGCTCAGAATCCTCATCTAGCAAAACCTATTCAAATGAATTTTGATGCGAAAGGACGCCTTTGGGTTGCCAGTTCTGAGGTTTACCCCCAAATACTTCCTGGGCAAATGGCAAATGATAAAGTTATAGTTCTGGAGGATCTTGACGATGACGGTCAAGCAGACAAATCAACTGTCTTTGCTGATAACTTATTAATCCCTACTGGAATTGAGCCTGGTGATGGTGGTGTTTATGTTGGCCAAAGTACGGAATTGTTACACCTTAAGGATAATGATGGTGACGGTAAGGCTGATGAGAGCCGAGTTATCGCTTCAGGTTTTGGGACAGAAGATACTCATCACATTTTACATACGCTTAGGTGGGGTTTTGATGGCCGATTATACTTTAATCAGTCAATATACATTCGAACGCATATGGAGACTCCTCATGGGGTGCATCGCTTGGAAAGCGGTGGAGTGTGGCGTATGAGGCCAGAAACGTTGAAATCTGAAATTTTTCTTCGTGGATTTTGTAATCCTTGGGGTCATCACTATGATTCCTTTGGCCAGTCATTTGTTACTGATGGAGCAGGGGGGCAGGGTTTAAGTTATGGGGTTCCAGGTGCAATGTATTTTACTTACGCTCGTGCTCCCAAATTACTTGCGAGTGTAAGTCCAGGTCGTTACCCCAAGTTTTGTGGTTTGGAATTAGTTCGTAGTGAGCATTTTCCAGATGACTGGCAGGGTGATGCTATTACTTGTGATTTTAGAGCACATCGAATCGTTCGGTTTGATATTAGTGAAAAAGGGTCAACTTATGTGACGCAGGAGATGCCAGATGTGTTACGTTCACCGAGTGTAACTTTTCGGCCAATAGATGTTAAGATGGGGCCAGATGGTGCGTTGTATATTGCTGACTGGTCTAATCCTATCATTCAACATGGTGAGGTGGATTTTCGTGATAAAAGGCGAGATCATGTACATGGTCGTATTTGGAGGGTAAGTTACAAGGGTAGAGCAAAAGTAGGTAAGGTTGATTTAACAAAACTTGGGGTTGATCCTCTCTTGGATAAGCTAAAATCGCCCAATGGTTTTCAACGTGAAAAAGCACGTCGAGTTTTAAAGGAGAGAGGGGAAGATGCTGTTTTGCCTTCGTTGGGAAAATGGGTGTCCAAACAAAGTGATGAACAAATATTGCTGGAAGGGTTGTGGATTTATCAATCCTTGGATGTAATTAACAAAGTTTTATTGAATAAGCTTCTTGATGCCAAAGATGGTCGAGTTCGAACTGCAGCGGTTCAAGTGCTAAACGAATGGTATCCTAAGGTTGCTGATGCAGAGGGTAAATTAGCGCTCCGTGTGACTGATGATCATCCTCGTGTTCGTTTGGCTGCACTACGTTCTATTACGAGTAAAAATTCCAAATCTAATCGAACAGTTAAAGCTGCGCTTGGTGTTTTTGATAAACCTACCGATAACTATCTGGAATATGCAGCTTGGTTGAGTATGAATGAAATTGAAGAGCCATGGTTGGATATGGTTCGTCGGGGTGAATGGTTGGCAGATGGAAATGAAAAGCAGTTGGAGTTCGCATTAAAAACCATTGATCCCTCGAAAGCTAGTGAAGTTATTAGTGTCTTTTTAAAGGGAAAGAACATTCCGGAGAATGGTTCTTGGATTGAGATTATTGGTAGGGCCGGTACCGTTTTAGAATTGGAGCAATTACATCGTCAATTAATCGTAGGAGATTTTTCTATTGATGGTCAGGTTAGAGCATTGAGGTCGATGAGTCATGCTTCGAGAAATCGCAATATTCGTCCTAATATAGATAAATCAAGTATTTCAGATTTTTTCTCCAGTAGTGACATAAAGGTGCAGATTGCTGCATTGTCATTAGCTGGGACTTGGAAAGATTTAGGAGAGAAATATGAAGAATTAGCAACGATAGCAGGGAAGCAAAATCTAGATTCCCGAGTTCGCCAGGCAGCAATTAATGCGATTCGTGAGATAGGAGGGGATCGGGCATTTAAAGCCTTAGAGCCACTTGTAGAGGTTTCTGTTGCTGAAACGCAAAGTATGGCTATTGCAGCTCTTGCTGTGTTGGATATAAATCAAGCTGCCCCGCTTGCTGTTAAGGTGTTAAATCGCTTAGAAACTGAACAGGAGGCATTGGTTTTATGGAGAGCTTTGTTGAGTGTGAAAAACGCCGAGTCTTCCCTTGTTAAAGTACTACCTGAAAGAGGTTTTTCTCAGGATGCAGCTAAAGCTGGATTGCGTGCTATACGAGAGGGCGGGCGAAATATGCAAACATTAGCGCTTGCCTTGCCTAGAAGTGCTGGTTTGAAGGATGAGGATATTACATTATCTAGAAATGAAATTATTTCTTTGACTAAATCTGTAAATAAAACCGGTGATCCGGCTCAGGGAGAGTTGGTTTATCGCAAGCTGGAACTAGGCTGTGTCAGTTGTCACGCTATAGGCGGTGCAGGAGGTAAAGTTGGTCCTGATTTGACTTCAATTGGAGCCAGTGCCCCGCTCGATTATCTAGTTGAGTCGATTTATTATCCTAATCGAAAAATAAAGGAGGGTTATCATTCAATGGTGATTGAAACTAAAGATAATCAGGTGTTGTTTGGCATGCTTGAGGGTCAAAATGAAAACGAGATTTTCCTTCGAGATGTTGCGGATCAGCGGACTACTGTTGTTAAATCGAATATTCGCAAACAGACTCAAGGCAATTCTCTTATGCCGTCTGGTTTAATTGATAGCTTGGCAAAGCAGGAGCAAATTGATTTGTTTAGTTTTTTGAGTCGTTTAGGGAAAACTGGAGCCTTTGATGCTTCCAAAGGTAATGTGGCGCGTGTCTGGAGATTGCGTGCAGCCAATCATCGAGATCAACAATTTGATGATGATCGTATAGCTGATGGAGGGATTAATCACAAAAGGTGGATTAAAGTTAACTCGCTTGTTGATGGTACTCTTACGGATGATATCCTCAAGCAAGGTGCCAATGCTGGGCGTTGGGTGGGTGTAATCGGTGTATACGCAGGAGCTGAGTTTGAGTTGGCCAAAGCCGGAGAGGTAACATTAGAGCTTGATGGAGCTAAATCTGCTAAAGTGTGGGTTGATGGGAAATTGGTCGAGAATCGTCGAAATATTGTCACTAGCCTTTCTGCTGGTAAACATTCGATCGTGTTAAGATTCGACCCTAAAGCTCTACCGAAAACAGTCAAAGTTTCTGCGTCAACTGGAACATTTTTAGTGGATTAAATTCTGTGTTAAAGAAGACAATTAAAAATAAAGTTAAGACGGTTGATGGGGTTCGTATTGCGGTTGTAGCATCACGTTATAATTCCAAATATGTGAATTCAATGTTACGTGCAGCAAAAATGGAATTGTCTAAATCCAAGGCTAATATTGAGGTGGTGCGAGTTCCAGGTGCATTTGAGATACCAGCTGTGGCTTCAGCGCTAGCTTTGCGTTTATCTAAGCCGGTTGATGCAATTGTATGTCTAGGGGTGATAATTCGAGGTGAAACGTCCCATGCTGAACATATAGGAAAAGCAGTTACTGATGCATTAATGCAGCTGCAAGTAGATCATGTTTTACCTATTATACATGAGGTTTTGTTGCTAGAAAACATGGAGCAGGCGAGAAGACGTTGTTTGGATGAAAGCTGTAACCGGGGACTAGAGGCGGCTCAAACAGCTATTGAAATGACACGGGTTATGTCAAGAATAGTGACTTAACGTACTTGCCGCTTGGGCAGTCACTTCGTAGGTTTCTTTTCGCATGATTATTGCGCCTTCAATATTAGCAGGTGACTTTAGTAAATTCGCCCGTGAACTAAAGCGGGTGGAAAAAAGTGGAACAAACTGGGTTCATCTTGATGTGATGGATGGTCACTTTGTTCCAAATTTGACTTTTGGACCTCAAGTTGTTGCAAATGCTCGATCACATTCTAGTTTGTTATTTGACACACATCTAATGTGCTCCAAGCCTGAAATCTTGTTAGAGCCATTTGCGAATGCTGGATCTGATTTAATTACTGTTCATGTCGAGCTAGAGGATCAAGTGTCATCGTTATTATGGAAAATTCGTTCGCTTAATAAGCAGGTTGGATTAGCTGTTAATCCGCCTACTGCAATTGAAAAAGTTAAACCGTTTTTGGATAAAGTTGATCTATTGTTGATTATGACTGTTAACCCTGGCTTTGGGGGGCAATCGTTCATCGAGGAATGTGTTCCTAAAATTCAACAGGTATATCATTGGCGTAAAGAGATGGGTTTGGATTTTCGTATAGAAGTCGATGGTGGTGTGAATTTAAAGACTGCTGCTGAATGTGCCCGTGCGGGTGCGAATACATTTGTTTCTGGATCTGCGTTATTTGGGGAGAGAAGCCTGACTAGGGCGGTTAAAAAAATGCATAAAGTCGTCACGCAAGTGAGTGAGGGTTATTGCAAGTGAGCAATAACGCTATCAGTTTTGGAACCGATGGGTGGCGGGCAGTTATTGCGGAGGATTTCACCTTTGCCAATGTGGGGATTGTAGCGCAAGCCACGGCTGATTACTGGAAAAAGAGACGCCCTCGAGGTATTTCCAAGAAAGTAGTCATTGGATATGACCGTCGATTTCTTGCAGATCAGTTTGCTGATCGAGTTGCGGAAGTATTTTTGGGTAACAATTTTGAAGTAGTGTTGGCGGATTCTCCAGTGCCAACGCCTTCTGTTTCTTTTGCTGTTAAATCAGAGAAGGCGGTTGGGGGTGTTGTATTAACAGCTAGTCATAATCCCGCCAGATTTTGCGGATATAAGTTGAAAGGATATTTTGGTGGTTCGGTTTCATCTGAGATCTGCGAATCGGTAGAAAAGTTAATTGCGGTGAATCCTGTTCGTTCCCTTAGTTTTAAATCAGCTAAAAGCAAGGGATTATTAAAGATTAAGAACTTGCATTCTTCTCATTACAAGAGTCTCTGCAAACTGATTAATTTTGATCTAATTGCTAAATCTAATTTGCGTTTTGCTCATGATGCTCTTTTTGGCGTTGGAGCAGGGGTGTTCGAAAAGATTCTTGATGGAACAAGTTGTAAGGTAACCACATTGAATTCCGAACATGATCCTTTTTTTGGAGGAATACATCCAGAGCCTGTATATCATAACTATGCTCCGAGTGCGGCGTACCTTAAAAAGAATCCGCATGACATCTGTCTTGTGACTGATGGGGATGCTGATCGAGTAGGAGGAATGGATGGTCGAGGGAATGCTCTTACTACTCATCAAATCATTTGCCTTTTGTTGTATCACTACGTCGTGAACAAAAAACAAAAAGGGAGGGTGATAAAGGCTTTAACCACAACGTCCATGGTCGATCGTATGTGTGAGGCTTATGGCATACAATTAGTCGAGACCGGAGTTGGATTTAAGTATGTCTGTGATGAAATGCGAAAGGGGGATGTTTTGTTGGGTTTTGAGGAGAGTGGGGGAATTGGTTTCAGTGGGCACATACCCGAGCGAGACGGCATTCTTGCTGGGTTGGTATTATTGGAACTTTTGGCTACTGAGAAAAAATCTGTTAAACGTTTATTGTCTGAGTTAGAGAAAATATTTGGTTTACACTGCTATGATCGATTGGACATGCGCTTTCCATTAGAGAAGCGGAAATCACTCATGAAATACTGCAAGAACAACCCACCACCTTCCTTGGCAGGATCAAAATTGCAGGAAGTAAAAACCTTTGATGGTGTGAAATATATTGCGAAGGATGGTTCATGGTTAATGCTGAGAGGATCTGGGACTGAGCCAGTGTTAAGAATTTATGCTGAATCTAGGTCTGACAAAAAAGCCCAGCAATTGATACGGTTAGGAGTAAAACAAACTAAACTCTTATAGTGTTTTCCTAGTCTGTATTAGGAGCATATATCCTTAATAACGCGTCCGTGTACATCAGTGAGAGTTTCTTTTCTTCCTTGATGGAAATAAGACAGGCTTTCATGATTGATTCCCATTAGGTGAAGGATGGTTGCGTGAATATCGTGAACATGTGCCTTGTTAACAACAGCTTCAAATCCGAATTCATCAGTTTCTCCATAGCTCATTCCTCCATTAACACCGCCCCCTGCCATCCACATGCAAAAGCCATATGGATTGTGATTTCTTCCTGGTGCATTTTTGCCTTCGCTAAAAGGCATTCGGCCAAATTCTCCACCCCACACTACAAGTGTAGACTCAAGCATCCCACGTTGTTCAAGGTCTGTTAAGAGGGCAGCTATTGGTTGATCGACTTCGCTTCCGTGTAGACCGTGATTTTTTTCGATGCTCTCATGTCCGTCCCACGTGTCCTCAAGATGGCCGCCTCCTGAATATAGCTGAATAAATCTTACGCCTCGCTCCACCAGTCGGCGTGCAATCAGGCAATTGCGACCATATTCATTGGTCGGTTCCTTTCCTACGCCGTACATTTCAAGGGTTTGCTTTGTTTCTTTTGTCAAATCGACTGCTTCAGGGGTTTTGGACTGCATGCGGTAGGCAAGTTCATAAGAATTAATTCGTGCGGCTAATTCTTGTCCTCCTGGGCGTTCGTTCAAGTGTTTTTGATTTAGTTTGGCAAGTAAATCCAATTGCTCCCTCTGTGCTGTTGAATCAATATAAGTTGGCCCTTTCAGGTCGAGAATTGGATTGCCACTAGGTCGAAATAAGGTGCCCTGAAATGTTGACGGCATGAAACCGGAAGACCAATTGGGCTGGCCAGATATTGGTCCGCCTCTTTTATCGAGCATAACTACATAGCCTGGCAGACTCTGGTTTTCTGTTCCAAGCCCGTAAACTGACCAGGATCCCAGTGACGGCCTTCCGATAAATGTGCTTCCAGTGTTCATGGCGACTAGTGCTGATCCATGAGCATGACTGTCGGCGTGGCATGATTTAATTACAGCAATTTTATCTGCGTGGTTTCTTACATTAGGAAAGTAGTCGGAGATAAGCAGTCCGCTTTGTCCGCCTGGTTTAAACGGTCTCCAGTTTGGGGTTAAATACCCAACTCTACGTCCGCCGGAGTTTATATACTTTTTATTTTTTGGAAGCGTTTTATTGGCATACTTTTTTAATTCTGGCTTAAAATCAAAAGTGTCTACCTGGCTTGGGCCTCCGTTCATCATTAAAAAAATGCAATGCTTTGCCTTGCCAAAGTAATTTGAATTTCGAGGATGAAGTGGATTCTTTAAAGTTGGTTCACTTGCTGCAATGTGCTTTGAAAAGAAGCCATCGGCCGATAAGAGTGAAGTTAATGCTAGGCCGGAAAATCCTGCGCCCATTTCCCAGACGAATTCACGTCTTGTGTTTCCGCATGGAAAAATATTTCCAGATTTATTTTGGCTGTTTTTTTCCATTAGAATCCTTAATCGATATATGCAAACTCATTTGCGTTTAATAGAACGTGACAGAGAGAAACAAGTGCTAGTTGTCTTGGGTTACTGTTGGCATTAGTTTGGTTTTGCTTGAAATGAGCCTGTTGCTTTCGAAGGTGATTGAGCGCTTGGCTCAATTCTTCAGTTGATGGTTTGCGGCTATATGCCAAATCCCATGCAGTTTGAATTTGTTCTATTGTATTGTTTGTTAGCTTAATCAACCGGTTGGCAAATGCCTGACTTTGGGTGTGCACAAAATGGTTATTTAGAAGCGCCAAAGCTTGTGGTGCGACAGTAGTTACATTTCTTTTGCCACACGATACGGTGGTGTCTCGAAAATCAAATGTTGTCATCAATGGGAGAAGTCGAGACCGTTTAGTCATCATGTAAATACTTCGCCTAGAGCGTTCATAATCAGTAGATGTCTGCCAATCTCCGGATTTCCGGGATAGTCCTTCTAGTGCTTCATTTGACATTTCTGGGTAAAAGCTCGGGCCTCCTGCCTTAAGATTCAGTTTGCCGCTAACAGAAAGCATTGCATCTCGTAGTGCTTCTGAATCAAGTCTGCGACGAGGAAATTTCCACCAGTTTCGATTGGGGTAATCAATAAGATTAAATTCTTTTTCATTCGGGTGAATTGAATCTTGCTTATAAGTTTCCGAAGTCATGATTAGTTTATGAAGTCTCTTGATTGTCCAAGCTGGGCCGTTGTCAAAGGTTGGGTGCATGAACTCAGCAGCTAGCCAGTTAAGTAGTTTTGGGTTATTAGGAGGATCACTCTTAAATCCTAGGTTATTTGGTGTTCGAATCAGTCCTTCACCAAAATGATGTTGCCAAATTCTATTTACCAAGACTCTGGCTGTTAGTGGATTGTCTGTGTGTGTAATCCACCGTGCGAATTGTAGTCTTCGATGTGTAGTCTTACTTCCTGAAGGTGGTGCTATGAGTGGTTTATTAAGGGAGGGTATAGAAGAAAGAAAGCCAGGTTTAATTTCTGGGCCTGGTTTATCCCGTTCTCCTTGGTGAAGTAATCTTATGGGGTTTGGTTTAGCATTTAAGTCAGTCCATCCGTATATGTTAGGCCCAAGTAGTTCGGTTGGTGGTCCTCCTTGGTTGGATTGGCCGATGGGTCCTGCCCAAAAGAAACTGGCAATACGATAATAATCGCTTTGTAGAATTGGATCAAATTTGTGGTCGTGACAACGAGCACATTTTACTGTTAGTCCGATAAAGGCTGAGGTTGTGGTGTGGACCATGTCTTCCAGTCTTGTATAGATATAATCTGCTGGGTCGTTAGGTTCATCATTCCAAGTGCCTGCCCGAATCATACCCGTGGCGACCATGCTAAGTTCTGTTCTGTCTGTTAGTTCGTCCCCGGCAAGTTGTTCTGTGACAAATTGTGTATATGGCATGTCATTGTTAAACGCTTCGATCACCCAGTCCCGATAACGCCATATGTTTTTTTTGATTTTGTCCCTCTCGTAGCCATCGGTTTCTGCAAAGCGAACTAGATCAAGCCAATAACGGGCCCATCTTTCTCCATACCGAGGTGAAGCAAGTAGCTTGTTGATTAATTTAGGCCATGCATTTGGGGATTGATCAGAAAGAAACTGCTCCGTTTCCTGAGGTGAAGGGGGTAGCCCGATTAGATCAAAATAAGCCCGACGTACTAGGGTGCGACGGTTTGCTTGCGGCGCTGGGGTGAGAGATTTGTCTTTTAGTTTTTGCCTTATGAATGAATCAATAGGGTTCATTCTTGGATTGGTTGGATCAGGTCGTTTTATGGGTTGTAAAGACCACCAATCTCTTCCTGCTCTCACATCGGTCGTTGTTTCGTAAAGATCCAGTACTCTTCCTTTTGGCCAAGGAGAACCATCCAGCACCCAGTCCGTAAACAACTTAATCTCTTCGTCCGGTAATTTACTGGAAACACCTTTTGATTCAGGTGGCATTTTCCCCTCGTTTATTAGTTTTAATGCTAGCTTTCCGTTCTCTGTGCCTATCCTAAATTCTTTAGCTGCTGTTAGGTTGACATTGCCCTTTACATCCCGCTGATTGTGGCACTCTAGGCAGCGTTTAGAAATTAATTGTGCTATATTACGATTAAAATCGATAGTAGGTTCTGGGGTTGCGTTTACAACTGCTAGTTGAATTATGAAAATAAGCAATAATTTGCGACTCGTTATCATTTTGGATAGCAGCTGGAGAGATGGTTAATCGAGTGCATCAATGGGTCAAGCATCGTATAATGTAAGTTCAAGGCTGGATTATCTAATTCTAATGAACTAGCTTTTCCGTGCTGTATCTCTTGACGAATAAACATCAAATCTTGGAGAAAACTCTAATTATTTTGATTGCTGTAATGTTTCATTCGCAGTCTCTAGGTGGAGAATATGATTATTTCGAAAGAAAGATTCGTCCTTTATTTCACAAGCATTGTTACGAGTGCCATTCTTTAAAAAAAGAAAAGAAGAAGGGGGGGTTGTTTTTGGACAGTCGTCAAGGCTGGTCTATTGGGGGGGATTCTGGTCCAGCTATTATTCCAGGTAATCCAGAGTCGAGCCTGCTAATGCGAGCTGTAAGTTACACTGATGCTGATTTAAGAATGCCTCCAAAATATCGATTAACTGAGGATGAAAGATCAGTTTTGTTTCAGTGGATAAAGGCTGGGGCTCCAGATCCTCGTGTGACAAATGTTAATATCGAGACCAAGGGAATTGATTTAGAAAAAGGGCGTTATTTTTGGTCATTCAAGCCTGTGTTAGACCAGCCTGTGCCTTCCATAAAGCCAACTCTGAGCTTAGAGGTGAATAAGATGAGTGCGATTGACCGTTTCGTTATTCGTCGTTTACAGGAAGAGGGTATTGAAATGGTTGGCTTAGCGAAGCCAGAGGTATTGTTGCGTCGGCTTTATTATGACCTGATAGGCTTGCCTCCCACAATCGATCAATTAAATCAATTCCTCAGTGATCCTTCATTTGAAGCTTATGCATCTTTGGTGGATGAGCTTCTTGCATCACCACATTTTGGTGAGACATGGGGGCGGCATTGGCTTGATGTTGCCCGTTTTGCGGAAAGTAGTGGGGGTGGGCGCAGTTTGATGTTTAAGAATGCTTGGCAATACCGCGACTATGTGATTAGAGCGTTTAATAGTGACAAGCCTTTCAATAATTTTATTCGTGAACAGATTGCTGGAGATCTTCTATCTGGTGGCAGTCGCGAGCAACGAAATGATTATTTAAAGGCTACAGGTTTTCTTGCATTGGGTCCTCATAATTATGAATTGCAAGACAAGGAGCTCCTGAGGATGGAAGTTGTAGATGAGCAAATCGATACTGTTGGGCAGGCGTTTCTTGCTATGACCATAGGGTGTGCAAGATGTCATGATCACAAATTTGACCCTATTCCAACAGCAGATTATTATGCTATGGCAGGTATCTTTCGTGGCACTCAATCGCTTGTGCCTGGAAATGTTTCTGGCTGGGTTGAGCAATCGCTTTTTCCTTCTCCTCAGGTTGAGAATGCAATTAATCAGCATTTGAATGACTCCAAGCAGGCAAGTTTAGATTTGCAGATTGCAAGGAAAGAGCTAGAGAGGGCGGAATTAGAATTAGGCAAGAGTGCTATCGTTATTGATAATACGCAGTCGGATATAATTGGTGAGTGGATGAAGTCGACTAGTAATAAGAATTATTTTGGTGATGATTATATTCATGACAAGGGAGAGGGTAAGGGTGAAAAAAAAGTTATTTACTCGGTGCTATTGAAGGAGGCCGGTGATTATGAGGTTCGGTTTGGTTACACTCATGGAACGAATCGATCTAAGAATGTGCCTGTAGTAATAGAACATGCTGATGGTGTGGCGACTATTCGTGTTAATCAACGGGATGAACCTCCTATAGGTAGTAATTTCTTGGTTTTAGGCCGGTTCAAGTTTAATGCAGGAAAAGCAGTAGTTTATGTTTCAAATGCAGGGACTAAGGATGTGGTTATTGCAGATGCTGTGGCTTTTGTGCCTTTAGGCACAAAGAAAAATAATTCTGATTCTCGTTTGTCAGAGCTGAGAAAGAAGGTTGATGACTTGGCAGCGAGAGTGCAGCATCTAAAAAAAAGCAAACCTGCTGATCTTCCAAGGGTAATGTCTGTAAAGGATCAGGCGGAATCTAGTGATTGGCACATACATGTCCGAGGCGAAATTCGCAATAAAGGTCCCGTAGTGCCACGAGGTTTTCTTAAAGTTGCCAGTCGCAATGACATTGAAGCCCAGGCTAGGATCGCAGTTGGCAGTGGTCGGCTAGAACTGGCTGAATGGATAGCGAGTAATCAGAATCCATTGACGCGACGAGTGATGGTGAATCGCATTTGGCATCATCTTATTGGGCAGGGTTTGGTGCTTACTACAGATAATTTTGGCCTTAAGGGTGATACTCCGAGTCACCCTGAGTTGCTTGATTGGTTATCTAGTCAATTTGGCAAAGATGGTTGGTCAGTGAAAAATATTATTCGGCATATCGTTCTTTCTAGGACGTATCGTTTATCATCCCGAGGTGAAGGTCTAGGCAACGTTATGGATCCTGAAAATCGTCTATTGTGGAGAGCCAATCGCAAGCGATTAACAGCTGAAGCCATGCGAGATTCTATTCTTTCTGTGAGTGGTAATCTTGATAAAAAGCAGGGTGGTTACACAATTCGTAAGTTTTCTCAGTATGACTTAGGTTATGAGTTTGATAGTAGTCGACGAAGTGTTTATGTGCCGTTATTTCGAAATACTTTGATGGAGATCTTCGAGGTGTTTGATGCGGCTAATCCAAATGTTGTTACTGGGCGTCGTAATGAAACTGTGCTGCCTACTCAGGCTTTATTTTTACTCAATAGTCCTTTTATGAACAATGAGTCCAATATAGCTGGTGGTCATATAAAGCGGATGGCCAAAACAGATATAGAGCGAGTTCGATTGGCATACCAATCAATACTAGCTCGAGAACCAAGTCGGGCGGAGTTAGAGTTAGCCATGAAATATATTTCGGCTACCAATTCTGATTCGCAAAACAATAATTGGGGATCCTTGATTCATTCAATTTTCTCTAGTGTTCAATTCCGATACTTGGATTGACAGGTGTCAAAAATAATTCACAATCTCCCTGTGAAACCTCTGTCTCGCAGAGATATATTAAGGTCGGTAGCTTGTGGATTCGGCTCTTTGGCTTTGAGTGGATTGTGCCAGCAATCAGTTAATGCTTCGCCTATTTCTCTTGGGCAGCGTCACCCAATGTTTCCTGCAAGAGCTAAGCGGGTAATTTTTCTTTTTATGGCGGGCGGTCCTAGTCATGTTGATTCTTATGATTATAAGCCGGAACTAATAAGTAATCATGATAAGGATTACGATTTTACGGGAGTAAGGTTTGGTACTTTTGGGAAAAAAAGTAAACGCAAACTCATGAAGCCGTTGTGGGGTTT